>CAJDUO010000002.1_pt1 | contig 210900 bp, 208 predicted proteins | sample 7391151 | NCBI WGS metagenome assembly CAJDUO01 (sample SAMEA7055682, study PRJEB34461) | soil metagenome | biome: terrestrial ecosystem; feature: Peninsula; material: soil | place: Antarctica | collected 2016
CCTGGCGCTTCAAACAGCGCAAGAAAAAAGTCAAATCAGCCTGAAAAGTGGAAACTTTTGGACGCTGACAGGTGGAAACTTTTGGACGCTGATTGACACCATCACACTCTAGGCGTGAAGCCAAAGATCAAGAAGGCATCTTCTCGGAAGTCCAAGAAAATCTCCTTTGAAGATACGTTCAAGCTCTGCGACTGGCTGAATGCCCACAGAGGGAAATTAATAACTGCCAGCTTAGGAGTCCTTTTCTCAACCGTAGCTACCCTCTGCCGGATACCAATGGCAATCTCAACCTCTTCCTGCGCGCTGACAAGCTCCGGATTGCCACTCCCATTGAGTGTATTTGTCCAGCGCTTATTTGCACCGCAAGCCAGGCTATGGCACTGGTTACCCTATCCCCAGAGATACTTGCTGATCTCATCCACATTGGCCACTTCCAGCTGATACTCTGGTGGCGCCTGCTTCTCCGGATCAACGGATGCGTGGATATCTTGCAACAGATAGCTTATGAGGCAGGCACGTGATTGAATGCATTTCCAGGCGGCCCAAAGTCACCTGACCCGGCATCCTTACGTGGCTGGTGTTGGCAAGGAAGGCCAGTTGAACGCTAATGGCAAGTTGTTCAAGCCTACCCGGGACGAAACCAGGGCGATCCTGGAGCACTGCCAGCAATGGGCTGTAGATCAGGAAATTGTCAGCCGGGAAGAGATTGAAATGCTAGCTGGAAAGTTGTTCTGAGTTTGCTCAACGCCTTGGGCTTGTTCGGATAATTTCACCTCGCAGACATTTTAGCCATCCCTTGAATCTTAATTTTCCAACCTCCTTACAAGACGAACAATAGGATCAAAATAGCAAGCCAAAAAAGCATTGCTTTCACGAGAGTGACATATGGCTAATATAGGACGACGCCGATAATTCGGAAAATACCTGTAGACGTTTTGAGTCGTTCTATTACGTAAGATTTGGTTTTCTCGAAAACATCTTTATTCAATCGTTCCAGTTGAACATTTGCATGCCATATGCCCCAAAACAGCATGGCAACCCCTACAATCAACTGGAACACATCTATTAGCGTCATCACATTAAACTGGAAACGAAAGCTTTATTTTCCATGACGTACGGATAACCGCTAGAGGTGCCATGAGAAGCCAGTGAGAACTCTTCCGAGCCTAGTTTAATCGTTGCATGCTTGATCTTAGAGCGCGTTAGTTCTTCCTTTTGCACAGCCAGCGCAGTAAAGCGGAATTTGAACCCTAATACCACTCGTAAGGAGAAATACATCATGGCACGCATTAATCTAGTATCGAACGAATCAGCGAATAGTGAACAGAGAGCCCTGTATGATGCGATTCAGTCTCAGATGGGCCTTGTGCCAAATTTCCTGAGAATCTTCGCCAACTCTCCTGAAGCATTGAAGGCATTCCTTGGTTTGTACCACATTGCCAACAATGGCTCGCTTGACCTACAGACGCGGGAACGAATTGCACTGGCGCTTGCCCAGCAGAATTCTTGCCGGTATTGCCTCTCTGTCCATTCGGCGATTGGTCAACAGTGTGGGCTGAATGGAGATGAAATTGACGCCAATCGCGCCGGTACGAGTCAGGACGCCAAGGCCGCTGTTGCGGTGAAATTTGCACGTGCTCTAGTCGAGCATACCGGCGATGTGACAACCGGGGAGTTGCTGGAAATGCGCGATGCCGGATACAGCGAATCTGACATTGTGGAAGTCATTACCCATGTCGGAATGAACCTGCTCACCAACCTGATCGGCAAGGCAAGCCGCGTGGAGATAGACTTCCCGAAGGTCGATCTCAAGCTTGCGGCCTAATCGAATGAACAGTGAGGCGGGAGCAATATCCTGCCTCAATCAGGAGAACCAATATGGCTCGTGCATTTGCCCAAATTGCCTTTACCCCAAATGTCCAAGCAGTGCAGGCTGAGATGGGCAGTCGCCAAGCCTATCGGCCGGCAGAAACAGGTGAAATGGAAGTACCTGAACTGGGACTAGGCGAAATAGAATTTATTATGCAACGCGATAGCTTTTACCAAGGCACCGTCGGAGAAAACGGATGGCCCTATGTTCAGCATCGCGGTGGACCATCAGGGTTTCTTAAGGTGCTGGATAATCGCACGATCGGGTATGCCGATTTCAGTGGGAATCGTCAGTACATCTCGGTTGGTAACCTTAGAGGCGACAACCGGATCAGTTTATTTCTGATGGACTATCCTCAGCAACGGCGTCTCAAAATTTGGGGGCGTGCTCACATCGTTGATGATGTAAATGCCCCAGATTTGATTGCACGTCTCGAATCACCTCATTACCGGGCTCGTGTTGAGCGTGGAGTCGTGATCAGAATTGAGGCGTTTGACTGGAATTGCCCGAAATATATCACTCCACGCTATACGGAGGCCGAGATTATGAAGATGCTACCAACCGTCCGGCAAGATATAAGCAACCATGGATCAGCTAATAATGACGCCATTGGTAAGGGTGAATTGTCAATGGTTGTGACTGGTATACGACAGTTAACCCCAAAGATTCGTGTTTATGAATTCCGGTCTGCAGTCAATGATCGCTTGCCGGCCGTTGAGGCGGGAACGCACCTGAATGTCCCGGTACGTCTTCCGGATGGATCACTCGTCACTCGCCAATATTCATTGACCAGCACTGAACAACCATATGCTTATGAGATCGCAAGTTCAGCGTGAAGACGATGGACGGGGCGGTTCAAGAGCAATTCATGAAACTTGGCAGATTGGCACGCGGATCAATGCCGACAACCCCATTAACCACTTTTCTCTACATTCAGATGATCGTCCTGCAGTACTGATTGCTGGTGGCATTGGCATCACGCCCATCAAGGCAATGGCAGAAACTCTAAGAACTCGCGGCACATCATTTGAACTGCACTACGCTGGCCGCACTCCTGAAAACATGGCTTTTCATGAACATTTCGTGAAGGAATATCCTGAGCAATATCACGTATACCTCAGTCGCTTGGCGGGGCACACACGCATGAATGTTTCTCATCTGCTAGAAACCTCCCCTGCAAATGCTGTTTTCTACGTCTGCGGCCCTTCAGCATTGATCCAATCGGTTATCCAAACCGCGAATGCGTTGAAGATTGAATCAGACCGTGTGCAGTTTGAAAGTTTTTACTAAAAACTCCCTTGGGAAACTATTTTGCCAGCGCTGGGCCAACCGCCAGACTACCCCTATCCTTTCCTTGGACATCCCTTCAGGCATTGATACCACTACCGGGACGGTGTATGAGCCAGCCATCATGGCCACCACGACAATGACCCTGGCCCTTCCAAAAACGGCATTTCAATTGCCTGGGGCCAGAGCCCACACCGGCGAGCTTTATCTGGCTGACATCAGCGTGCCTCCGGAGCTCTATACCAAGCCTTCCTTGGGCCTCAAAGTAGCGCCACTGTTCGCGCGCGAAGAGGTCGTGCGATTGTGGTAGGAACAGGGTGGAAATCACGGTCATAATCTGCGTGGGTTGCTATGCAACACACTAATTAAATTGACTAATATGTTAGTTTTTGGGGCTGAAGTAGATTAGCACTAAATACCAGCCTGTCCATTAGCAATTAAATTTGTCGTAAATCATTGATAAATGATAGATAAAATGCACGCGTCAGGCACGCGTGGCTATTTTTATTTAGTTCGTTCAACACGGCTTTTGCGGGCTTGATCGCGTATCTGCTTCGATTGTATTTTTCTCAAAAACTCATCAAATTGTTTTGGCCGGTAAACAATACCAGTATTGATTACAAAATTGAGCCACTTCTGATAATCAAGATGCGGGAAAACGAGCCCCGCCAGCTGGCTCGACGTATAGCTAGCTTTACTGTAAACAGACATGTGCACGTCGCGCCCGTCGTCCGCCGCGTGTCCAACGTAGACTTTTCTAATTTCGGGGTTGCACTGATTGAATTGCAAGCAAGAAATAAGCGTCTTTCTGAAACTGTGAAAAACCTTGTCATCGCTCAATCCTAGCGCTTTTTTCATACAACCAAAATCTCTGCCCGGCAAATTTCCATAACCGTTTTTTGACGCAGGCATTAGGTGTGGGAATAACCTTTCGTTAATTTTTAAGTTTCTGACATCTTCAACATATTGCAAAAAACCAGCATTGATTAAAGCTGAATGCAGTGGCACGGATCGTAAGCCAGCATGAGTTTTGCTAGTTCCGATTTTGATAAATGCTTGCCCGTCTTGCTCTCGAATTTCATCAAGCTTTAAACTGCAAAGCTCATTGATGCGCGCCCCGGTGTATAGAGCGAGCAGCGGCAAAAAATACGAGCATGGTTTATTAATTGTTGCATAACGTGCCACATCAAATATTTTGCTGAGATCGTCGCTGCTGAATGGGTTTATCGGATCGCTGCGCTCGTCTTGAATCCGCGCCCGGACTGAAGCCGAGTGCTTGGCCAAGCTAACAGGGTTAACCCCTGTGTAACGCCCGCGCTCGATGGCCCAGGCGAACAGATTTCTGAACGCTGTACAATCGCGTTCGACAGTTTTAATGCTGAGCTTGGCATCTAGTGTTTTTCTGAAATCAACGAATTTCTGACTATCTATTGTTTGAATTGAGGTTGTTGCGCCGAGCGCTTTCAGCAATTTATTCAAGCTACTCGCATACGTAATAATCGAGCTTCGGCTAATCTCACCTTCGCGTTCTGATAAGTAATCAGCTGCGCATTTTTTCAGCGTCATAGCAGTGTCTACGCTAGCCGCTGGCGCTTTTTTGGGTGTTTGAGGCTCTCGGGTTGGCAGCGCCGAAATAATGAGCTTGGGAGCTTCTAGCGCGCGGCTGTGATCTGCTTCGCTGCCGTCGGTTTCAATCTCAACAGATTCACCGGATTGTTTTAGTTTCCACTCTTTAGTTTGTCCGCTTTGTAGCTTCTTAAGAACATCATCTGGATTCATTGACTGTCTTAGATAGTTATATTGATAACTTAGCATTTTAGCGATGTGAGGATCGCGTGTGCGCAAACTGCGCTTTATCTCGCTAGTTTTTGTCTTGAAGCGTATGTAAAAAATGCCGAGGCTGGACTGCCAAAGATGAGACGCAAGCTTCATTTTTGCTTTCAAAAATGGACATCAAAAGTGGACATCCATCATGACTAACAAAAAATTCAAACGTTATGTAAGCTATTGATTATATTTAATATAATTAGCATGTGGCGGAGAGGGTGGGATTCGAACCCACGTTACAGCAAAACTGTAAACCGAATTTCGAGTCCGGCGCATTCGACCACTCTGCCACCTCTCCGCTTTACCCGCTTATCGCAGGGTTGCCATTCTAACATCGGAAGCTCTTTCTGCCGAGCTTCGGCTGCGCTTCCTGCTCAAATATCAGACTGGACAAAGCCAGCAAACTTGGGGGAAACTTGGCTGATGCGCACGCTCCTTATTTTGCTCGTCATGCTCACGCTGGCTAGCTGCTACAAACCTCCTAAATCTCTACCCGAGGTAAGGCAGAGCAAGGAACTGGTAGTTGTTACGACTAACAGCCCCAACACTTATTACGTCAATGGCGATAACAAATTTTCCGGGCTGGAATATGATTTGGCCAAATTATTCATCAAAGACCTCGGGCCTGATTACAGCGTCAAGTTTCTGGTGGTAGGTAATATCACACAAGTAATCCCCACCTTGCTCAAAGGCAAGGCACATCTGGCGGCAGCCGATCTCAGCATTACCCACCTGCGCCAGCATTTGGTGCGGTTTAGCGTGCCCTATCAAGACGTTCAGCAGCAGGTTGTGTACAACACGGATCAAAAAAATATGCCGAAGACGGCGCAGGATTTAATCGGCCACAGCCTTATTGTACCTGCTGGAACCAGTTATGCCGAGCGCTTGTCCGCCCTGAAAAAATCCGTACCCGCCCTGCGTTGGCAAGAGCTAAGCAATGCCGATTCAGATGAACTGCTGGAGCAAGTGGCCGAAGGAATACTGGATTACACCGTGGCGGATAGTCAACTGGTATCCATAGAGCAGAATTATCACCCTAATCTGGGCGTAGGAATGGCGCTGGGCAAGCCAGAAGAAATCGCCTGGGCCTTCCCCAAAAATGGCGATCCATGGCTGTATAACAAAGCCAATGAGTTCTTGGCCCGCATCAAGAAAGATGGCACTCTGCGCAATTTGCTCGATCGCTACTATGGCCACCTGGAACGCTTGAATCCGGTCGATGTATCTGCTTTTCTCAAGCGCTCACACACTATCATGCCGCAGTACGTTAGCCTGTTTAAGCAAGCGCAGGAGCTGACCGCACTGGATTGGCGGTTACTGGCCGCGGTCAGCTATCAGGAATCACACTGGGATCGCTTTAATACCTCACCGACCAATGTACGCGGCCTGATGATGCTGACGGAAGATACTGCAGACCGGCTTGGCGTCACAGACCGTCTTGACCCTAAGCAAAGCATTATTGCTGGAGCACGTTATGTGCTGACGCTTAAAGATCAGATTCCCAAGCGCATAGGAGAACCTGACCGCACCTGGATGGCACTTGCTGCCTACAATATCGGTCTTGCTCATCTTGAAGATGCACGCGTCTTAGCACAGCGTTTGAAGCTCAATCCGGATAGCTGGGCTGATATCAAGAACACCCTGCCGCTACTCAACAAAGCTGAGTATTACACCACACTCAAATATGGCTATGCGCGCGGCGGCGCACCCGTGGTTTTTGTTGAATCGGTACGCACTTACCACCAGATACTGGAGAAGCACGAACCCAAACACGAATCGATATTGCCGAGTTTCAACCTGACAGCACTAAGCCCACGTTATATCACCACGCCGCGAATGTCCCGATAACTCAGGCCACTGGAAAGATTTAACTGATGCATGCTTTATCATTTATCCAGGACCTGGCTGTAATCATGATGACGGCTGGTGCCGTCACCATCATCTTCCACCGCCTCAAGCAACCGGTGGTGCTGGGCTATATCCTGGCAGGACTGCTCATCGGCCCGCATACGCTGCCCTATACGCTCATTAATGATCAGCAAACCATAGAGACCTTGGCCGAGCTTGGTATTGTCTTTTTAATGTTCTCGCTAGGCCTGGAATTTAGCCTGCGTAAACTGCGCGCTGTGGGTGCCACTGCAGTTATTGGGGCATTGGCAGAAATCATCGTGATGGTCTGGGTAGGTTATGAAATAGGCCGCTATTTTGGCTGGAAGACCATGGATTCCATCTTCCTCGGTGCCATGCTGTCCATTTCCTCCACCACCATTATCGTCAAGACATTAGAAGAGCTGAATATGAAGCGTGAGCGCTTCGCTCATCTGGTTTTTGGCATCCTCATCGTGGAAGACATTCTTGCCATTGGCATTATCGCGCTACTCTCCGGCATGGCAGTCACCGGCACCGTAAGCACATGGGACGCCACTGCCACCCTCGCCAAACTGACGCTTTTCATGGTCGTTGCATTAGTGGTTGGCATATTGCTGGTACCCAAACTGCTGCATTATGTAGCAAGCTTCAAGCACGATGAAATGTTACTGATAACCGTACTGGGCCTGCTTTTTGGCTTTTGCCTGCTAGTTATCAAGCTGGATTACAGCGTGGCGCTGGGAGCCTTCATGATCGGCGCTATCATGGCGGAATCGCGACAAATCAAGGCTATTGAGCGGCTCGCTGCACCTATACGCGATATGTTCAGCGCCATCTTTTTTGTCGCCATCGGCCTGCTACTCGACCCGCACGCGGTAGTGACTTATGCACAACCAATTATCCTGGTCACGATTGCCGTGCTTGTTGGAAAAATCAGCTCTCGTACACTAGGCGTCATGCTGGCTGGGCACAGTGGGGCCACTTCCCTGCGTGTGGGCATGGGGTTGGCGCAAATAGGCGAATTCTCTTTTATTATTGCCACGCTCGGCCTTTCGCTCGGCGTGATCAGCCATTTCCTTTACCCGATTGCCGTCGCCACATCGGTGATTACCACGCTATTTACCCCCTATCTGATCAAGGCCGCAGACCCGCTATCCAAAATCCTTGCGCGCGCAATTCCGGAAAAAATCGCTCAATCTTTTGCGTTATATCGCGCATGGCTGCAAAGCGCACAACCACAGGGCGACCGCGCCCTGCTTGCAGGCCTTTACCACAAAATGCTGCTACAGATATTTGTGAATCTATGCCTGGTAAGCGCAATCTTCATCGGCGGCAGATGGCTGATCGGCTCCACCCGGCTTACCTTGCCGGAGTGGGCAGATACTCTGGTCTGGCAAAAATCGCTAGTCTGGGGAACGGCACTCGTGCTCTCGTCGCCTTTCCTGATTGCGGTATATAGAAAGGTACAGGCATTGAGCCTGTTAATGGCTGACCACGGCACTCAGCATATGGAAGCAGTACAAGGCGAAAAAACCCGCCGTATCATCTCGAAAGCCATCCCTGCAGCCGCAGTAGTCGCTATATTGATACTGCTTGCGACGCTGAGCCTGGGCATGGTGCCGCCTATCAAGTTTTTGCTGCTGGTATTAATCATCGCAGGCTTGCTGATTGCATTGCTGCGGCACTGGTTCATACGCATGCACTACCGATTGCAGATCACCTTGCTGGAAACGCTAAATCAGGATAAAGACGAGCATTAACACTGCCACCCTCGAGGGCGGCAGCTCCCGGGATGGCAGTCGCTAAGCTTTCAATATAGCGATATCGCCCATGTAAGGGCGCAAGACTTCTGGCACCGTGACACTGCCATCAGCGTTCTGGTAATTCTCCAGCACAGCCACCAGCGTGCGGCCTACCGCCAACCCTGAGCCATTCAGCGTATGTACCAGCTCTGGTTTGCCGCTTTCATTACGGAAACGCGCTTGCAGGCGACGCGCCTGGAACGCCTCGCAATTGGATACAGAAGAAATCTCGCGATACGTATTTTGTGCAGGCAACCAGACTTCCAGATCGTAAGTCTTGGCGGCACCAAAACCCATATCACCTGTGCACAATGCAACCACGCGGTACGGTAATTTCAATGCCTTGAGGATGTTCTCCGCATGACCAACCATTTCCTCCAGCGCTTCATAGCTCTTTTCCGGGTGCACAATCTGCACCATCTCGACTTTATCAAACTGGTGCTGGCGGATCATGCCTTTGGTATCTTTGCCATAAGAGCCAGCCTCGGAGCGGAAGCATGGGGTGTGCGCAGTCAGCTTGATGGGCAACGATTCCAGCGGCACGATTGCATCGCGCACAGTGTTGGTAAGTGTGACTTCCGCGGTGGGAATCAGGTATAAAGCCTCCCCCTCGCCCTCCTGCCCGCCTTTTTGCACAGCAAATAAATCCGCCTCGAATTTTGGCAATTGCCCGGTGCCGCGCAAGGTATCGCTGTTAACGATATACGGCGTATAGCATTCGGTGTAACCATGCTCTGTAGTTTGTGTATCCAGCATGAACTGCGCAAGCGCACGGTGTAAACGCGCAACCTGGCCGCGCATTACAGTAAAACGTGCCCCTGCAAGCTTGGCGCCGGTATCAAAATCCAGTCCCAGCGGCGTGCCGACATCGGTATGGTCTTTAATTTCGAAATCAAAAATCCGTGGGGTCCCAACCCTGCGCACCTCAACGTTATCCGTCTCAGACTCACCCACCGGCACATACTCATGCGGTAGATTGGGTACGTTCAGCAGTAACTCCTGCATCTTGCTCTGGATGACACCTAGCAGCTCTTCATCAGCCTTGAGCTGATCGCCCAGGCCAGCGACTTCAGTCAGGATGGCGCTGACATCCTGGTCCTTGGATTTTGCGATACCTATCTGCTTGGAGGTGGCGTTGCGCTTGGCCTGCAGATCCTGTGTGCGGGTTTGCACCTGCTTGCGCTCCTGCTCCAGGGCAGTAAACGCTGCGCTATCAAATACATAACCGCGTGAGGCAAGTTTTGCCACCACGCTATCCAAATCGTTTCTTAACTGCTGAATGTCTAACATGTAATCTCCACTTACTTCTTCTTTTTAGCCTGTTTGTCTAATTCGCGCAGATGCGCCAATTTTTCGCTAATTTTACCTTCCAGCCCACGTGGGGTGGGCTCATAAAAATGCACGGCGGGCATATCGTCCGGCAAATAGCTCTCCCCGGCAGCGTAGGCGTCCGGCTCATTGTGGGCATAACGGTATTCTTTGCCATAATCCAGCGCCTTCATGAGCTTGGTAGGCGCATTACGCAGGTGTAGCGGCACCGGGCGCGACTTATCGTTGCCTACAAAAGCCTTGGCCTGATTATAAGCGTTGTATGAAGCATTGCTCTTGGGGGCAACGGCAAGGTATAGCACTGCGTTGGACAACGCCAGTTCGCCTTCTGGTGAACCCAGGCGCTCGTAAATTTCACAGGCTTCCAGCGCCATGCTTTGTGCGCGCGGATCGGCTAAACCTATGTCTTCAATCGCCATGCGGATAATGCGCCGGCCGAGATACAAGGGGTCGGCACCGCCATCCAGCATGCGCAAAAACCAGTAAAGTGCAGCATCTGGGTTAGAACCGCGTACCGATTTATGCAGCGCGGAAATCTGGTCGTAAAAAGCTTCTCCACCTTTGTCGAAGCGGCGCAGCTTGCTGGCCATGGTGCTTTGCAGAAAAGCCTCGTCTATATTGCTAAAGCCTGCAGACTGGGCGGCGTTGAACAGCCCCTCAAGGAAATTGAACAGGCGCCGTGCATCGCCATCGGCATAAGCCAGCACCTGTTCCTTCACGCCCGCATCCACCGTCAATCCCTGGCCTGCTGCTTGCAGCGCACGCTCTAGTAATTGGCCCAACTCTGCTTCTGATAAGGCGTTGAGCACAAATACCTGGGCCCGGCTTAAAAGTGCACTGTTAACCTCGAACGAGGGGTTTTCAGTAGTTGCTCCAATGAAAGTCAGCAGTCCGCTCTCGACAAAAGGCAGAAAAGCATCCTGCTGCGACTTATTAAAACGATGCACTTCATCCACAAACATGATGGTACGCCGACCGGATTGCTGCAGGGAATGCTCGGCAAGTTGCACTGCATCACGAATATCCTTAACGCCAGCCAGCACCGCGGAAAGCGGAATAAATTCAGCATCGGCTGTATTGGCTATCAGGCGTGCCAAAGTCGTTTTGCCAACACCGGGTGGGCCCCACAGAATCATTGATGGCAGCTTACCGGAAGTAAATGCCAGGCGCAGCGGTTTGCCTTCGCCCAGCAGATGCGATTGTCCGACTACCTCACCCAGTGTTTTGGGACGCAACTGCTCTGCCAATGGCGCTTGCGGGTTAACGGGTTCAAACAGGCCGCTCACTGGGTCCTCTCTAAAGGGATATTCTCTTTGATTGCTTTCATAACAGGCTGCGGCACCTCAATGGAGGCTGGCGCAGTATAGTGCGCTGCTTTCAGTTTCTCTCGCATGGCCTCACGCGCCGAGCCGCCATGGATATAATAAATTGCCAGTGTTTGATATTCCTCATGGCTAAGGAATTAAAACAAACCAGGTTACTTTTACTCTCCAACTACATCTGCACCTGAGGGTGGTACGAAGCGGAATATCTGGGCAGAGAGTTTGGGATTCCGTTCCAGTTTTGAAAATTCAATGACCGTTACATGGCCAAAATTGTCGTGTAATTCCATTTGTTCCAGGGCGTCATTTTTAAAACCCAAAAACACCTGCTCAAAGCCGCTATCTTTATCTTTCGGCGTAGCTGCCACCCATTCCAGCTCGCCCTGGCGACCTTCATCTTTGAGCACAAAGCCCTTTTCCATTTCCTTACTACCTGCCAGCAAGGCGGCCGGGCTCGACCCTAAAGCTTTGTTTAGCGGACGTACGGTGACTTGATTAAGCTCCGGATCAAATAGCCAGACTTTTTCGCCATCGCCAACGATTTGCTGCTCATAAGGTTTGTTGTAATCCCAGCGAAATTTCCCCGGGCGCTGCAATTGCATAGTGCCATCGACCTCCTGCACCTTGCGACCCTGGTTATCCACGACCGTCTGGTGAAACTGGGCGCGCATGGCAGTGGTATTCTGGAAAAAAGTTTTCAACCTATCCACACCTCCAGCGTTTGCCAGCAACGGTGACATTACGATTAAAGCCAGCAAAACTCTTATCATAGTTAATAGCTGCAAACCATCGGCCAACACGGGCGCGTGCTTTGCTTTGCTTACCTTTCATTTATTCGTTGTTAGGCGAGAGTACTTCGCGGTTACCATTGCTTTGCATGGCAGAAACCAGGCCAGCACGTTCCATCTCTTCAATCAAGCGTGCCGCACGGTTATAGCCTATGCGCAATTGCCGCTGTACGGACGAAATTGACGCGCGACGCGACTTTAAAACTATTGCAACAGCCTCATCGTAAAGCGGATCAGCCTCACCTCCGCTTTGGCCTGCCTCGCCCGCTTCGCCGCCCTCTTCGGTTGCATTGTTAAGCATGCCTTCAATGTAATTTGGTTCACCCAAAGACTTGAGGCATTCAACCACGCGATGCACTTCCTGATCGGCGACAAATGCGCCATGTATACGCTGCGGATTACTGGTTCCGGGTGGTTGATACAGCATATCGCCTTGCCCCAGCAAGGCCTCGGCACCCATCTGGTCAAGGATGGTACGCGAGTCAATTTTGCTGGAAACCTGGAATGCCACGCGCGTAGGAATATTAGCTTTTATCAGGCCGGTAATGACATCAACCGATGGCCGCTGTGTAGCCAGTATCAAATGTATGCCTGAAGCACGGGCCTTCTGCGCGAGACGCGCGATCAGCTCTTCCACTTTCTTACCCACTACCATCATCAAGTCAGCCAGTTCATCAATGACCACTACGATCAACGGCATTTCTTCCAGCGGCTCAGGGTTATCCGGCGTATAGGTGAATGGATTGGTAAGCGCATTGCCTTCCTTTTGCGCCTCACGCAGCTTCTGGTTGAAACCTGCCAGGTTGCGCACGCCAAAAGTCGACATCAGTTTATAACGGCGTTCCATCTCCGCCACACACCAGTTCAGCGCATTCGCCGCCTGCCGCATATCGGTCACCACCGGCGCCAGCAGATGCGGAATGCCCTCGTATACGGAAAGCTCCAGCATCTTGGGGTCTACCAGTATCAGCCTGACCTTGCTGGGTTCCGCCTTGTACAGCAGGCTCAAGATCATGGCGTTGATAGCCACCGACTTGCCTGAACCCGTAGTCCCCGCTACCAGCACGTGTGGCATTTTGGCCAGGTCTGCCACTACTGGCTTGCCTGCAATATCCTTGCCCAGCGCGATAGCCAGCGGCGAATGCATGTCAGCGTAGACCTGTGAACCCAGAATTTCGGAAAGAAACACGATCTGGCGCCGTGGGTTGGGGATTTCCAGCCCCATGCAGCTCTTGCCGGGTATGGTTTCCACCACGCGGATGCTGACTACAGACAAGGCGCGCGCCAAATCCTTGGATAAATTAGCCACCTGGCTGCCTTTAACGCCGGCGGCCGGTTCCAGTTCATAACGGGTAATTACGGGGCCAGGCAAAGCGGTGAGTACCTTGATTTCAATACCGAAATCCATGAGCTTGCGCTCGATCAGGCGCGAGGTGAAATCCAGTGTTTCCGCAGACTGCACTTCAATCTCGCCATGCGGTTCATCCAGCAAATGCAAAGGTGGCAGAGGTGAATCTGGCAGCGTTTCAAACAAGACTACCTGGCGTTCCTTTTCTACGCGGTCGCTCTTGGGGATTTCCAGCGCAGGCCGTTCGATCTGTACTGGCGGATGATCTTCAGTACGCTTTCGTTCACTTTTCACATATTCGGTACGCAATACCTCGGCCACCCGGCCCGCCCGCCTGTCTTGCCTGTCTTGCCATTTGCTGCGGATAAACTGAAAACTGAACTCCAGGGCTCCGCCGAGTTTCTCTGTCATCAATATCCATGACCAGCCTGTAAACAAACTAAAGCCCACTGCCAGCAGCATCAGTAAAGCCATGGTAGAACCGGCAAAACCAAACATGCCACGCAGAATCCTATCGATCTCGGTACCCAGCATTCCACCCGGACTCAAAGGCAAATCGGCAACCAAGGGAATGACATGTCCGGCTTCCAGCGTGCACGACGCCAGCAGCAACATGCCAAAGCCGACCAGGTTGAATATCAGCAAAGACCGCTGGCTTGAGGCAACGACTTCCAGCCGTAGGTACACCAGCCACATGGCATAAAAAGCCAGCACCACCCACCACCACGCAGAAAAACCAAACAGGTACAACAAAATATCTGAAATCCAGGCGCCAATAGCACCGCCCGCGTTATGAATCACGGCATTATCACTGGCGCTGTGCGACCAGGCAGCATCATCACGATGGTAAGTAAAAAGGATCACTGCCAGATAGGCACCAACGGTTACTAACACAAGCCACCAGGCTTCACGGATGACGCCGGGGGTTTTCGGAGCCGTGGTTTCGCGACGGCTGTTGAGTGCGGATGATTTTTTTTGGAAAAACAAGATGTGTATGAATACCCGGTGTATACGAATACTTAAAAGTGAGACTAGAATCTATTCTAGGAATTAGCTTAATTATAGCAGCATCAACTAGCTGCCGTGGCTAGTCGAAAATCCGCGTAAAATCCCGCCTTCATCAACGGATACATCCATGACCCTAACCGAACTACGCTATGTTGTCGCCGTTGCACGCGAACGACACTTTGGCCGCGCTGCCGAAGCCAGTTTTGTCAGTCAGCCTACGCTCAGTGTCGGCATTAAAAAACTCGAGGAAGAATTGGGCGTAGTCATCTTTGAGCGCAGTTCCAACGAGGTTTCACTGACGGCAGTAGGCGCGCAGATTGTCGCTCAGGCTGCACGTATCCTGGAAGAAGCTGCCAGCATCAAGCTCATCGCCGAACAAAGCGGCGACCCGCTGGCGCACCCCTTGCGCCTGGGTGCAATCTACACGGTAGGGCCGTATTTGCTGCCGCAGATTCTGCCATTACTACGTGAGCGCGCTCCTGCCATGCAACTTATTATTCAGGAGAGTTATACCGGCGACCTGCGCGAGCAATTGAAACGCGGCAAGCTAGACCTGATTATTATCTCCTTGCCTTTCACAGAGCCGGGTATCGTAACGCAAGCCTTATTTGACGAGCCCTTCCAGCTGGCTTTACCGGCAAATCATGCATGGTGCAAGCACAGCGCCATATCCCCCGAGGCTCTAGGGGATGAGACTGTTTTATTACTGGGTGCAGGACATTGCTTCCGCGACCAGGTATTGAAGCTGTGCCCGCAACTGGGCACTAACCAGACCGCAAGCGGCATACAGCAGACATTGGAAGGCAGCTCTCTGGAAACCATACGCTACATGGTGGCTTCCGGCGTGGGTATGACTATTTTGCCCTGCACAGCATGCGTGCCGACGCGTGAAGAAAATCGCATGTTATGTTTCCGTCCGTTTACTAAACCCATACCCATGCGCCGTGTAGCGCTGGCATGGCGCAAGAGTTTTCCTCGTCCGCAAGCCGTTGAGATAGTCAGGCAGGCAATTTTGAGCGCCAATTTGAGTGGGATTGTACCGCTGGATTTGCCGCCATCCGAACGCTGAATCCAGACTGGGTAAAATAGAAATTACTTATCAGTGAGATTTATATAATCAATTTGCGCTATTACCTAACCAAATTTAACATGAGCATCATCCTCACCTCGGATGCTCATCGCTTTATTATTTAGTGGCCATATCATGGATATCGGAATCAACGAACAAGACCGCAAGGAAATTGCTGAAGGCTTGTCGCATTTACTGGCTGATACCTACACACTCTATCTCAAGACGCATTATTTCCACTGGAATGTGACCGGTCCAATGTTCCAGACCTTGCATTTGATGTTTGAGCAGCAATATAACGAACTGGCACTGGCGGTTGACCTGATTGCCGAGCGCATACGTTCACTGGATTTCCATGCGCCCGGCACTTATCGTGATTTCATCAAGCTCGCCTCAATTAAAGAGAGTGAAACCGTACCCAAAGCGCAAGACATGATACGCGAGCTGGTCGCAGGGCATGAAGCGGTAGTACGCACCGCGCGCTCGGTTTTCCCCGCAGTGGAAAAAGGTGCCGATGAAGCCAGTGCAGACTTATTGACGCAACGCCTGCAGTTGCACGAAAAAACGGCGTGGATGTTGCGTAGCCTGCTGGAAAAATAAATCCAGTATTAGGGTAAACTTCGCCCAATTAAATTTTTTGAAATTATTCAGGAGTAAATAAAAGTATGTCCACCAAACACGCTCACCTGCTGATTCTGGGTTCCGGTCCGGCAGGCTACTCAGCTGCGGTTTACGCAGCACGCGCCAATCTTAAGCCGGTGCTGATTACCGGCATTGCGCAAGGGGGCCAGCTGATGACCACCACCGATGTAGACAACTGGCCGGCCGATGCCGATGGCGTACAAGGCCCGGAACTTATGGAGCGCTTTCAAAAGCATGCGGAGCGCTTTAACACCGAGATGATTTTTGATCACATTCACACCGCCAAGCTCACAGAGAAACCGATTCGCTTGATAGGCGATTCTGGTGAGTACACCTGCGATGCGTTGATTATCTCGACCGGTGCATCGGCACAATACCTGGGCCTGCCTTCCGAAGAGAAGTTTTCCGGCAAGGGCGTTTCTGCCTGTGCCACCTGCGACGGATTCTTCTATCGCAATCAGGAAGTCGCCGTGGTCGGTGGCGGAAATACCGCCGTTGAAGAGGCGCTTTACCTGGCTAACATTGCCAGCAAGGTGACGCTCGTGCACCGCCGCGATAAGTTCAAGGCCGAGGCCATTCTGGTGGACAAGCTCATGGAGCGGGTGAAGGACGGCAAGATAGTGCTGGAACTGCACTCCGTACTGGAAGAAGTGCTGGGCGACGATAGTGGCGTGACAGGCATGCGCATCAAGAACAACCAGACCGATGCCACCAAAGATATCGCGCTCCAGGGCGTGTTTATTGCCATCGGCCACAAGCCCAATACCGATATTTTTGAAGGTCAGCTGGAAATGGAAGGTGGTTACATCGTTACCGAGGCCGGACGTAAAGGCAACTTCACTGCCACCAGTATTCCTGGCGTATTTGCAGCGGGCGACGTGCAAGACTATGTCTATCGCCAGGCCGTAACCAGTGCCGGTACAGGCTGCATGGCGGCACTGGATGCTGAGCGCTATCTGGATAACTTGAAATAAGCATCTGAAATAAGCACTAGCCACACCACGCACAGAGAGCGCAAAATAATAGCTTCCTTTGTGCGTTTTTTATTGTTGTGGCCAACTCCAAACAAAATAACGACCCCGAACAAGATAGCGACGAGGCCGAGCTGTTTCGCGAAGCAGTCAAAGGTGCGCGGCCACTCAAGGCACCCCGCCTGCATCACTCGCCCCCAAAACCCAAGCCCGTTGCCAAGCAGTTTTTGCGCGATGAACATCAGGCATTGGTGGATTCACTCAGCGACCATTATATCCCTGCCCACGAGCTTGAGAGCGGCGAGGAGCTCCTCTACCTGCGCACAGGACACTCTCCCGATATTTTAAGCAAGCTGCGCCGGGGACATTGGGTAGTACAGGCTACGATAGATCTTCATGGCCTGGTGGCTGATGAAGCGCGGCTTTATGTTGCAGAGTTTCTGGCTGACTGCAAGAAGCGCGGCATACGTTGCGTACGCATCATTCATGGCAAGGGGCTGGGCTCGCGCAACCGCGAGCCCGTGCTTAAACATAAACTACGCAACTGGCTTATGCAAAAAGATGAAGTCATTGCCTATGCCCAGGCCCGCCATAATGACGGCGGTAGCGGTGCCGTAATCGTATTGCTCAAAGCTTGAAGTACAAGCTTTAAAACTCCTCTTGGCTAAGTTAATTACTAAGTTAGCTAGTCTTGCTCATATGGCAAAGTTCTCAAGCTGTAATGGCGCTGTAAGACTCTTGTAAGATTCACGGCATAGATTGCCGCGTCTAAATAAAATCTTCGGCAACTCCATCCGTGTATTTTCGCGCTATTCGTCGTGAAATCTCCGCAAAGGCTGCACCCATGAAACTGCGTCTATTGACGTGCATCGCCCTCATCGCAGTTCTGCCCCATTACAGCCTCATATATGCGGCAGATAACATTGTTCTTGATCATTTGAGCCTAAGCGATGCTGAAAAGCTATTTGTCAGCAACAATCGCGAACTGCTGGCCGCCAAGCGCGCAGTTGAAGGCTCGCAGGCGGACACTCTGAGCGCAGCGCAAAGACCCAATCCCACGCTCTCGTTTAACGCATCCAATTTCAACCTGAATCGCAAGACAGGTAATAGCAACCCCGAAGGCGGAGGGGGCGGCATCACCAACCAGACCATCTCTAGCGTGGTAGAAATCAGCCAGTTATTTGAACGTGGCGATAAACGTGAGATTCGCATGGCAGTAGCTAACAATGCACTCAAAGCCTCGCAATATAAATTTAAGGACACCATCAGGCAGCAGGATCTCATCCTGAAAGTCGCATATTACGATCTGCTGCTGGCGCAAGAATCGGAACAAGTTCAGCTTACCAACGCTGCACTCTACGACAAGACATTGGAGGCGGCTGATTTGCGGCTCAAGGCCGGCGATATTGCCTCCGCTGATGTCGCGCGTATTCGCGTGGACGTCTTACGCGCAAAGAATGATCTGCGTCAGGCACAGGCTAACCATCAAAAAGCACAGGCGAACCTTGCCTATATCATAGGCAAGGAGCTAGAGGTCAACAGTATCGTAGCGACGGATACATGGCCCAGCATAGACTCAGCAGGCGCTACCCGTGCGGCAGTAATCGATCCTGCTCAATTGAATGACAGAGCCGACATCAAGGCTGCAGAAGCACTCGCGCAAGCTGCCGATGAGAACCGCCATTTGGCTGAAGCACTGAAAACACGAGATGTGACCATAGGTCTGCAATATCAGCATTTCCCGGGCCAAGGTTCTGGTGTTGGAGAAAACACGGTGGGTGCTGCAATCAGCATACCTTTATTCACCAACTACCAATATCAGGGCGAGATCGCCCGTGCCGAGGTGGATTACACCACTGCTATGGAAGCCCGGGAGCAGGCACGTGCCACAGCTATAGGCGAAATCACGCGTGCACGCGCAGACCTTGACGCCTCTATCGAAAAAGTACGGCGTTTCGACCAACAAATGCTGGCTGAGGCGAAAAAAGCTGCAGAATCCGCTGAATTTGCCTATCAGCATGGCGCCACGGGCGTCACCGACTTGCTTGATGCGCGCCGCATACTGCGTGCGCTGGAACTGGATGCCGCCAGTGTCCGTGCCGATTACGCCAAATCACTCGCTGCCTGGCAGGCAGCAACAAATCCTGAGGAAAATCCATGAATCGTACCGGCCTAGTTGTGCTGTTACTTGCAGGCATAGTTACTTTCAATTCAGCTATTGCGGCAGATAAACCCTCTGAAAAAACACTGCGTAAGGCAGCGACCAGTTCGGATGAAATCATCCTCACAGCCAACTCACCGCAATTAGCCAACCTCAGGATTGAGCCTGTCATAGAAGTTGCAGCACCAGCAACCGACCCGCTCAACGGCAAAATCACCTTTGATGAAAACCACACTGCACGCATCAGTTCACCTGTTGTAGGCCGGGCATTGCGCATCAACGCACAGATTGGCGACAAAGTGCAAGCCGGACAAGTGTTACTGGTAATGGATTCACCGGATTTAGGCAGTGCTGTAGCCGACGCACGCAAAGCTGACGCCGATTTGCAGTTAAAACGCCAGGCCCAGGAACGTAGTCGTTTGTTGCTGGATGGCGGTGTCATTGCCCGCAAGGAGTTTGAAGGCAGTCTGGCCGATATGGCAGAGGCTGAAGCAGAAGCGCAACGCGCGCATGCGCGCCTCAAAAACCTGGGCGCTGGCCATGCCAATGGCGACAATGAAAGCTATACACTGCGCGCGCCCATGGCGGGCGTGATCGTAGACCGCCAGATCAATCCCGGCAGCGAAGTACGCCCTGATGCGGCAGCACCGTTATTTATCGTGACCGATCCCAGTCACTTGTGGGCTACGATAGATCTGCCGGAGCGTGACCTCGGCAAGGTAGCAATCGGTCAGGCATTGTCGATTGAGGTAGATGCCTACCCGAGTGAAAGCTTCACTGGGCGCGTGCAATCGATAGGCGCCATGGTGGATCCCGCCACGCGCCGCATCCCGGTGCACTGCACAGTGGAAAGCAAGGGCAAGCTTAAGCCGGAAATGTATGCACGCATCACGCCTGTAAGCGCCAATAGCACTAAAATCATCCGCTTACCAAACAGCGCTCTCATTACCGAAGGCTTGTATAGCTATGTATTTGTTGAAACGAGCCCGGGCCATATCAAGAAACGCCGTATTACTCTCAATACCCAAGGCCGTGATTTTTTCACGGTAAAAGAAGGATTGAGCGCAGGTGAACGATTAGTAAGCTCTGGCGCCATTCTGCTTAATTCTGAGCTGTCAGCAGGCAAATAATGTTAGAAAAACTCATCACCTTTTCGCTGCAGCAGCGTGTATTTGTGCTGCTCGGCACGCTGGCGCTGGCAATTGCGGGCTGGTTCGCTGTACAAAACCTGCCGATTGAAGCTTTCCCCGACGTGGAAGATGTGCACGTCGGCATCGTGACTCAAGCGCCAGGCTTAGCACCAGAAGAAGTTGAACGTGTTGTTACCCTGCCGATCGAACATGGCATGAGCGGTGTGCCGCACTTGATGCAGATGCGTTCGGTATCAATTACGGGTCTGTCCGTCGTCACGCTTACTTTTTCTGAACGCACCGACGATTACTTTGCACGCCAGCAAGTGCTGGAGCGCTTACAAGCCGTAAACTTGCCAACCGGCTATCAACCAACGCTGGCGCCGCTGACTACAGCGGTAGGAGAAATTTTTCGCTACCTGGTAGAAGCCCCCAAGGATATGCCGCGGCGTGAAATACGAGCAATCCAGGATTGGCAGATTGTGCCTCAGTTACGCACAGTACCCGGCGTGGCAGACATTACAAGCTTTGGCGGGGCAATCAAAGAATATCAGGTCAAGCTCGACCCATACCTGCTGAAGAAATTCGGCATCAGTATTGATCAAGTCAACCAGGCTCTCACCAATAACAGCAGCAATGTTGGTGGCGGCCTCATGCGCCGCGGCGACGAAGCACTGGTGGTACGTAGCATTGGCCTTTACAAAAGCCTGGATGACATTGCGCAAACGGTGATTACTGCACGCAATGGCCACCCAATACTAGTGAGCGATGTGGGCCATGCAGCCATAGGAGACCGCCCACGCTCCGGCATAGTCGCTTTCAATGGCCAGGATGATGTGGTGGAAGGCATCGTTCTAATGAATAAGGGCCAGAATCCGGCCAAAGTCATTGAAGCGTTACGCGAAAAAGTAAAAGAAATTAATGTCAAACTACCTGCCGGCGTCAAGCTGGTACCGTTTTATGATCGCACCAGCCTGATTGATCACACCGTGCATACGGTGACAGAAAACCTCATTGTCGGCGCATTATTGGTAGTCGCGATTCTGGTGATGTTCCTGCGCAACTGGCGCGCTGCAATGATTGTAGCTTCCGTTATCCCGCTTTCCCTCTTATTTGCCTTCATCATCATGGATATTCGTGGGGTTTCAGCCAACCTCATTTCTTTAGGTGCAGTCGACTTCGGTATCATCATTGATAGTGCGGTGGTGCTGGTAGAAGCGCTGATGGTGCGTCTGGCGTTGAGCCATGCAGATAAGTTTCCGCAGCATGCCAACGCTGGCTGGCGCATGCATACCTTGAAACAAACCGCTATTGAAATGGGACGGCCTATCCTGTTTTCCAAGGCTATTATCATTCTGGCCTTCCTGCCCATATTCACTTTCCAACGCGTCGAGGGCAAGATTTTCTCACCCATGGCCTTTACCCTGAGCTTTGCCCTGCTGGGTGCCATAGTGCTTACATTGACGCTGGTGCCTGCGCTGATGTCATACACCATGCGGCGTGAAGGCATGGCTGAAAAACATAGCGACTGGATGCACGCCATGCAGCAAGGCTATCGTAACTTCCTGCTGCGCATGAGTAACATCAGACTACCAATAGCTGCTGTTTCTATCGGACTTCTGGTCATTTCCATCCTGCTTGCCCCCAAGCTTGGTTCAGAGTTTCTGCCCAAGCTGGATGAAGGCAATATCTGGCTTACCATCAGCTTGCCGCCGTCTACCGGGCTGGAAAAAACCAAGGAAATCGAGCGACATGTGCGCAACATCCTGGAAAGCTACAAAGAAGTACGGCTAGTGGTGAGCCACGTCGGACGGCCGGATGATGGCACTGACCCTAAAGGCCCGAACAACATTGAAATCCTGGCAGACCTGACACCCAAAGACACCTGGAGCTTTGCCGATAAGGAAGACCTCATCAGCAGTATTTCGCAAAAAATACACTCCATTCCCGGCATTCCTACCAATTTTTCACAGGTGATTCAGGATAACGTGGAAGAAGCCTTATCCGGTGTCAAGGGCGAAATTTCCGTGAAGATTTTCGGGCCTGATCTAGAGATATTGGAAGATAAAGCCGATCAAGTCGTTGATGTTTTGAACTCAGTCCGCGGTGCCACGGATGTAGCTGCCGTAAGAATTTCCGGCAATTCAGAACTGGATATCACACTGGACCGCACCAAACTCGCGCGCTACGGCCTGACAGTGAATGACGTTAATTCGACCGTACAAACCGCATTGGCGGGCAATGCCGCCAACACATTCTATGATGGCGATCGCCGCTTTGATGTCACCTTGCGCCTGGATGAACCTTTCCGCGACGGTGTGGATGATATTGATGGGCTGCCCATTGCCCTGCCGGATAACGCAGGCACTATTCCATTGAGCGAAATAGCCGACGTCGTCATTAAACAAGGCGCATCGCGTGTAAGCCGTGAAGGTGTATCGCGCATCGTGGCGATTAAAGCCAACCTGACCAACCGCGACCAGGGCAGTTTCGTGAATGAAGCAATGGAAAAAGTTAAAGCACAGGTCAAACTGCCACCAGGCTACACCATTACCTGGGGTGGCCAGTTTGAAAACCAGCAACGCGCCATGAAGCGCTTGCAAGTCATTGTACCGCTATCGCTTATGCTGATATTCGTGCTGCTGTTCTGGGCGTTCCGCTCCATACGCAACGCGCTGCTGGTACTTTTGATGATTCCATTTACCCTGATTGGCGGCTTGGGCGGCCTGGCATTGGCGAGCCTGCACTTGTCAGTCTCAGCGGCTGTGGGATTCATTGCACTGGCGGGGATTTCCGTACAAAACGGCGTGATTATGGTGGAACAGATCAAACACCTGATCATGGAAGGTCGCGCTGTCGCTGATGCAGTACTGGAAGGCGCTGTCGCTAGATTACGGCCTATTCTGATGACCGCGCTGATGGCGGGGTTAGGGCTATTACCTGCTGCCCTGTCGCACAGCATCGGCTCGGAAACTCAACGCCCGTTTGCCGTGGTCATTGTCGGCGGCTTAATCAGTGCCACCTTCTTCACGCTGTTATTGCTGCCGCTGCTATTCCCCTATTTCTCGGATGAAACGAAAAATGAAGGCTGGCGGGGCGAAGAATAGCAAAGTGAACCGTTAAGTGCAGGCACATGCCGCAATAGCTGGCGTGAATCTATGCCCTTGTAACGCTCATCCATATTGGGTACGCATCATTCATGGCAAGGGGCTGGGCTTACGCAACCGCAAGCCCGTGCTTAAACATAAACTACGCAACTGGCTTATGCAAAAAGATGAAGTCATTGCCTATGCCCAGGCCCGCCATAATGATGGCGGTAGCGGTGCGGTGGTGGTTTTGCTCAAGGCCTGAGAGAAGCTGTGGCGGAGACCAGCCATGGTTCGTAACGTTGCCCGAAGGCGACCACAACCTCAAATGCAGTGCCTTTATTCGCTATAACAGCACCAGAGTTCCGAGCAGATTCAAACACTTGTCGCCATTGCAACGGCACGCTGATTCTGTCGTTATCAAGCCCCCCAATAAAACCGCTCCATCGATCCCGTTGACCGCCATCACTGCGGCGGTAGGCTGGATAAATCCGACCATGAACAATGATGTAGCGGTCACGGGCAGGATATTTTGCCCGCAACACTGAAGCATCCAGTCCGGCATCTACAACAAAAAGGCGGCTTTTTTCGCTTTGCTCCCGTACCAGAGCATCACTGGCGACCTTAAGGCGCCTCGCAAATTCCTGGCTGCCAGGCGTGACATTCAACACCGCCTGCTCCTTGGCCAGATATGCTCTGGTGCGCTCCAGTGCGCGCTGATATGTCGTGCCATTCATTTCCAGCACCAGCAGCACATCTTTCTGCAATCCCTTATTCTGCAATCCCTTATTATGATATTGCGCATTAGCATCAACTCGCGGTAGATCAACGCCCAATTCCAGCAGCTTTTTCTCGTCCAGCCACTCCGGGCTACCAAAATCATATGATGACCACGCTGCGTTTTGCCCATCCATGTCCGGCTGAATAACTCGCCAGCGCAAGCGCAGTACAAGATTGCTATCCTCACCGTTGTATCTCTGCCAACCTGGCAACTCAAGCTCACGCTGGCTGAGAACAAGCTGGCTTTCCGGGGAACCGGAACGGTTATAGGCCACGCCCAGAAGGGCAACTGCATTGGTCATCACTATCAAAGCCAGCCCCATGATCAGGGTATGCCTGCGTTGCCAAATTATCATTGCGGTCTCCCTAGCCCTTCACTCACGGCAGCCCGCAACCGCTTGATGACGAGCAGGAACAACACGGCCGTCAGCCCCAGCACAAGAAAGAACAGATACTTGGGCATAACTTCCCACCACCAGTCGAAGAACTTGGTGTATAGAAAGATCACAAAAAAGACGGTTCCAGTATTGAATACTTCGGGCCACTGCCGACGTATGCCCAGGAAGATTGTTGCCGTGCTTACCGCAAAGCCACAGATTTGATAAAAACCCTCGATCAAATTCGGGGCAGCTTCAAGATAGCTGCCATCACCCCAGTTTGCCAGCACCAGTATCGGCAGGAATAGCGTCAGCAGGCCGAATACTCGGTATAGCGACGCGAAGCCGGGGAAACGGTCGTGCCTGACGATTTGTGGAACAACCAGCAGCACCAGAGCCGCCGGGAAGAAATTTTCCGGCCGCGTACCAAAATCCAGCCAGTACATGCCGCTCCATGTGCCGGTACGCGCCGAGATATATGCAATCAGGCATAGCACTCCGGCCGCCTGCAGCAACCGCAAATCGCAAGTATATGCCAGCAGAAAAGCAAACGCCGCCCATGGTATGAGTGCTTGGGCCGATGGCGTGATGTTGAATATCTGCCCCAACATGGCAATGTTGAGCACGAAGCAGGTGAAGGCCACCATCGCAGTCAGCTTGGTAAAATAGCCGGAGAAATCGCGCACCTGAATCCAGAGAGTCGCATAGAAACTGGCAATTGCAGCCGTAAGCAGGGTCGCCACTTGGGCGACCGTCGAGAACCGTCCCCAGAACTGGTGAAACAGAAAAAAGACGCTGGCCGCCAGTGCTAGCGCACCGAGAAACGAGGCGATGCGCATGCCAAGTGAAAGCTGCTTGGCTTGGATGTCTCGATCAATATCGAATGTCTGTGCATATTGCGCCAGTAACTTGCCGTGATGACTGCCCAGCAACAGGCGTTGCTCCGGGGAAAGGGTTAGTGCGCCTTCCCGCTCCAAACGCTCCAACTCGCGTTGGAAAACGCGAATCTCATCGGCACGTTGTTGGGCTTCCATGCGCGAGGAAGCATACATTATTCAGCCACAATCAGGCATACCGCCTCGGCGGCGATGCCCTCGCCGCGCCCGGTGAATCCGAGCTTCTCCGTGGTAGTGCCCTTCACGTTCACGGCATCCAGCGCGATGCCGCAGTCGTCGGCAATATTTGCGCACATCCGGGCAGTATGGGGTGCCAGCTTGGGCGCTTCTGCCATCACCGTGGCATCAATATTCACCACGCTAAAATTCCTGGCCTTGAGCAATGCCGCCACATGCCGCAATAGCTGGCGCGAATCTATGCCCTTGTAGCGCTCATCCGTATTGGGAAAGTGCTTGCCGATATCGCCGAGCGCCGCCGCGCCCAGCAGCGCATCGCATATCGCATGCAGCAGGACATCGGCATCCGAATGCCCGTCCAGCCCCTTGTCGTGCGGGATATCGACTCCGCCGATAATGCAGCGGCGCCCAGCTACAAGCTGATGCACATCAAATCCATGGCCAATTCTTATCATGTTTAATCTCGTTTATTCAAGTCGGCATTGAGTATGGCTTCAACCAGCGCCAAATCCTGTGCATAGGTGACTTTAAGATTGCGCAGTTCGCCCGACACAAGTTTCGGCTGTAAGCCCAGCGCTTCGATGGCTTGCGCTTCATCCGTGGGCGCACCTCCTGCTTCTTGCAAGGCGCGTTTGAGCATATCAAAACGAAACATCTGTGGGGTCTGCGCCTGCCATAAGCTTTCGCGCGGCTCGGTATGCGCGACACGCTGCTCGCGGTCCGCACGCTTCAGGGTATCGGCCAGCGGAATGGCCAGTAAGCCGCCCACAGGATCATTTTGCAATGTATCAAGTAAATGATTAAGCAATGCAAGCGTTAAGCCAGGACGCGCCGCATCATGCACCAATATCCAGGCGTCGGCTGCGACCTGACCCTGCATGGATTGCAAGGCACTCAAAACTGTAGCTGCGCGGGTTGCCCCGCCACAACGCTGCACCTTCAGTTTCAAACTCCGTACTTTATCGTTAGCACTTAAATCCACCGCGTCCCAGAGATTATCATCGGGGCTTAAGACCAAAGTAATCGAATCTATACGCGCGCATGCAGCGAACACATCGAGTGTGTGGTGTATCAGCGGACGCCCGGCAAGCAACAAATATTGCTTGGGAATTTTGGACCCCATGCGGCTGCCAAAGCCGGCAGCGGGGATAATGACATGAAAATTGGGCATGGATTTATTCTAACATGGCTGGCTAACGGCCTTGCATCACGGTGGCGCCAATCCCATCTGGATCAGGTTGGTAACTGCAGCCAGGCATACTGAAAGCATTACCCGCCATGAGAGCACTCAACGAAATATTTGACGCACTGGCAAAGTCAGCCTTTCGCCGCCAGTTTCACCTGCGCGGTAAAGAACTGGCCTATTTGCGTACCAAGGGATTGCCCGTGGTGCTCGCACATGCCGAGGACTTTATCGCAAAGCGCCTTGCACCTGCCGTACTGGTCAACGACGGCAAGCAGACGCCGTTTCGCGGTCATCCCGTGTTCGTGGCACAACATGCAACCGCTTGCTGCTGTCGTCATTGCCTGGAGGAGTGGCATCGGATTCCACGCGGGCGGACGCTCGAGCCAGCGGAAGTAGCGTACGTCATGGCGGCGCTGGAGCGCTGGCTGCGCGAAGAGCTGCTGAGAGCGTCTGACTACTCCGCTAATTAGCTGGTGTAGACAGGCCTGAAGCGTTGTAAAATTGCTGCCATCGTGTGGCCCCTGCTGCACAAAACCACAACGGGGTACCTCACAGCAATAACAGGCGAGTCAAACTTGCTACCTCTACCCCCTATTCCTCGGAGCCCGTTCATGATTATTCAAAGCCATATTGTTGACCTGCCCACCCCTACCGGCACCATGCGCACCTATGTGCACCGCCCCGCTGGTGAACGCCGCCATCCTGCCATCCTGTTCTATTCGGAAATCTTCCAGCAGACTGGCCCGATTGAACGGGCTGCCAAAATCATGGCGGGTCATGGCTATGCCGTGCTGGTACCAGAAGTATTTCATGAGCTGAACCCGATCGGCACCGTATTGGCCTATGATGATGCCGGCCGCGAAAAAGGCAATGCCGACAAGGCGGCCAAGGATGTGCAAGGCTACGATAGCGGCAATGCGGCAATGATCGCCTACGCAAGACAGCAAAGCTGGTGCTCGGGTGCCATTGGCGCGATGGGGTTCTGCATCGGCGGCCATCTCGCATTCCGCGCGGCACTGCAACCTGAAGTCCAGGCTACCGCCTGCTTTTACGCTACCGACCTGCACACCGGCACCATCCCCAACAGGCCGGGCCAGCACAGCATGGAGCGCCTGGCCGATATCAAGGGCGAATTACTGATGATCTGGGGCAAGCAGGATAATCATATCCCTAGCGCGGGCCGCCTTGAGGTTTATCAGAAGCTCTCGGCACAGGGGTTAAGTTTCACCTGGCATGAATTCAACGGCCAGCACGCCTTTATGCGCGATGAGGGTGAGCGTTATGACCCGCAACTTGCACAGACGGGCTATCAACTGGCACTGCAATTGTTTGCTCGAACACTGTAAGCAGCTGATGCCGGCACAGGCTAAACCTCGGAGGACTTGATTATTAAAGATAAAACTATCGCCATTCTGGAAAACCGGGCTGGAGAGCAGCTTGCCGATCTGGTCAGAAAATATGGCGGCACGCCATTCTCCGCGCCTGCGCTGGCCGAGATCCCTGACATTGATCCAGCGCTGATTGTTGCATTGCTGAACGACTGGGATGCAAACCCTCCGGATATTTTTATTTTCCAGACCGGCGTTGGCGTCAAAGCGTTATTCACTACTACCGATGCGCTGAACCTCAGCGACAAGCTGCTGTGCCTGCTAGCATCCGCACAAGTCGTGGTACGCGGTTCCAAGCCCACCGCTGCGCTGCGCGCACGTGATGTACACATTGATCTTAGCGCCAAGGAGCCTTACACCACTTCAGAGGTGCTGCTGAAACTTGATGCAAGCGCATTAGACGGCAAGCGCGTAGTAGTACAACGTTACGGTGATACCAACCGCGAGCTGCATAAAGCGCTTGAGGACAAGGGCGCGCAGGTAATCGAGATCGCCACCTACCGTTGGAGCCTGCCAGTAAACACCGCTCCACTAGTTGCGCTCTTGGATGCGCTTGAGCGCGATGCCATCGATGTGGTTTCCTTTACCAGCGCGTCGCAGGCCAACAACCTGTTCACCGTTGCCCAGCAGCTGGGCCGGCAAGAAGCGCTGAAAGCCAGTTTGAACCGAAGCATAATCGCGTCCATCGGCCCGGTATGCACGGCGACGCTCAACAAGCTCGGCATCAGGGTTGATATCGAACCGCACCCACCCAAACTCGGACCGTTTATTACTGCGATTAATAACAAGCTGGCGGAATCCTAGCCATATGCTGACGTAGCACCACAGACCAAATTAAAACAGCCTATTACGGGCTGTTTTAACTAATAAACTACTCGCTGGAATTGCTAATTAGATGCATTCCAAACATGCGAACGTGTATACCAATTGCCATCCGCGCCTTTTTCAAAAACGCTCAGTAGAATTCCACCGAACGTTGGAGTTTTGCCATCTTTTTCTGCGCCATACGCATTCCATTTGGCTACCTGATAGGCAAACTTATCGTCCCCGTGTGCCTCAATAATCTCTATGGAGTGTTTATGAACGCCATTATCAATGAAACTTTTAAATAACTTTTCAATCTCACTGTGCCCAACCAAAATCTGACCATTGCCGGGAGAAAGTGTCGCGTTTTCTGTATATAAAGCTGCAACTCCTGCTGCATTACCGGTATTTAATGCATGATTCCATTTTGCATTAAGCGACTCGATTGTTGATTTCATATCTTTTCCTTCAGCTAGAACGTTATTGGACAAACCCAAAGTAAAAATAGAACAGGCAAAAATGCAGATTAACCACTTTTTCAATCTTGATCTCCTTATTAAATTGACATTAAAAAACCACACTATTGGCAATCCTAAGTTTTCCTGACAACATACGTATAATTAGTAAGCTAACTACCCGGACAAAAAAATGTAAACCAAGCGCATCAATACTGGCGCCCAGACTTCACAAATAAGTTGAGGAAATTTTTTGATAGCAACATGATAAGGAGCATTATAGTTAGCCGGCTAATTATAATCAATACCCCACACTTCTCACGGCCTTTCGCCTGAACTTGCCGTTTAAGCGGTTAGATTAGCGGTAAATCCCAGATGATTTTGCAAGACGTCAGAAATAAGGCGCCATTACTTACCCAAAAACCGAAGGTGCAACATCACTGGCTACCCCACAGGGACGTTGCGTTATTTAGATGGTTCCATCCTGGGCAGGACAATCTCGAAAATGTCGTCCTTCATAACGGCTGATGCCTTGGATGAACCCTCTGTGCCTGGCAATGTTACTGAACAGGCAAATGATGAACTGGAAACCTCATACCGGTGATAATCACCTTTTTATACTCGCGCTGGATTAACCCTTGGTGGTGTAAAGATTATCCACGCCTACATGCTGGAACATTATGCTATTCATCGGCAGGACGAAGAATCACGCGTAAGTGGCGTCGTCCTGCGTTTTCCACGCAGCGCAAAAATAGTTTGCTGGTAAAGCCTGTGCCATCCGGACCGGTAACTTCAAAACGGTGACCTATGCGTGAAAGAAAACGCAGGTGCGGGTTGATCTGCTCATCCTGTATCAGCACAATTTCTGCCAGTTGCGGCAGCAACACGGAAATATGCTGCCAGACTAACTGGGTGGACTGACAACCGAAAAGTCGTCCTGCCGCCTCGTTACACTCGCGGATCATGCCTTTATCGGAAAGCGTCAGCACCGCCATACTATCATCCGCACCGGTACAACTTTTCTCGCAGGCCATCAAAGCAGCCGTTTCCCCAGCCTGATTAGCCAGTAGCAGGGTATTCATTATTGTTCCTCCTCTTCGGCTGCCAGCCAATCTTCAACTTCATATCCCGGTGAAAAGCCTCGTGCTTCCGCCTTGTAGTAGGCCGATACAGCGATACGGGAATAGCGGTCCTCGTTATCAGGTTGAGGTGCCGACTCAAGAGCCATGCTGGGTGTCTGGATGCTGGTGACATTACTCCGTGCTTTATCTGGTTTCATGCTAGCCTCCTATGTGAGTACATTTAAAAACATAGACAGTGGTGGCGAGGGCAAAAAAAATGAGCGAGCTCAAGGCACCCGGAACAAACCCTCACTGCTCACAATTTTAGTCATAACCCCAGTTAAATAAATCCGTGTGAGCACGTATGGTAAATAACATTAGCGCCCTGGGAGTTGAAAAACTCCTGATGGCAATTGTTTGTCGTATAACGTAATCTATTTACTTATACGGCATCACTTTTCCGCCAGGAGCCAGCCTTGAACCACCCACTGGAAAGCTTGAGTTTCCAAGCATTATTTGATGCGTTAGCTGACGCCGCGCTACTGGCAGACGAGGCAGGGCGTGTTGTTCTCGCCAACCCTGCCGCACAGCAATTGCTTGGCTATGCAGAAGATGAAATAGTCGGCCTGACGGTCGAGAAGTTGATTCCAGCGCGCTACCGTACGAACCACATCCAGCAACGGGATACTTTTTTAAGTCAGCGCAAGAAACGCCCCATGGGTGGCGGCAAAGAGCTTGTCGCACGGCTCCGGGATGGCAGGGAACTACTGGCGGACATCAGCCTGAGCCCACTGGAGGTGCAGGGGCAGTCTTACATCCTGGTCATAATTGTTGATGCCGCTCATCGACGTCAGACAGAAAATGCATTACGGATAAGCGAAGAACGTTTACGCCTGGCCAAACAAGCAGCGGGCCTGGGTATCTATGACAGGGATCTGACTAGCGGCACAATGCATTGTGATGAGCGGTTACGCGAGCTTTGGGGGTTTGAGCCGGAGGAAGCTGTCACCTACGAAAAAATCCTGGCAGGGATACATCCGGAAGATCGTGCGACCAAGCAAGCTACCATTGATCGCGCACTCGACCCCACTGGCAACGGCGAATACCATAGCGATTTTCGTGTTATCAACCGCAACGACAGCGTTACACACTGGCTAACCACAACTGGACGGACATTCTTCGAATCCGGCCGTGCAGTGCGGCTAGTGGGCATCCTGCAGGACATCACTGAGCGCAAGGTCACAGAACAAAGATTCATTGAGCTTCGCGCCGAAAGAGAAATCCTGCTCGGTCAGCAGGTTGCTGCCCAGACTGCCGCAGCAATTGCGCATGAGCTTAACCAGCCACTGGCCGCAATTTCTGCTTATAGCGAGGTGGCGCTGCAAGCACTGCGCAGTGATACCGTGAGTTCCGGGACATTGAGCCACGCGCTCGAAGGCTGCGTGCAGCAGGCTCAACGCGCCGGACAGAGTCTGCACGAGTTACTCGACTATTTGCATAAAAGCGAACTTACTTCAGAACCCATAGATCTCAATAGCATCGTTTATGAGGCGCTCGGCATTACGCTAAATGACGGCTTTGGCGGATTCCAGCCAATGCTGGAACTGGAGCAGGGTCTACCACCGGTATTAGGCAATCGCGTCCAGGTGCAGAAGGTTCTGGTCAATCTGCTACGCAACGGTGTCGAAGCTATGCGCAAAGCAGGCGTGCCGACCTCTGCCATCATGATCAAGGTACAGACCATGGCGGGAAGAAATATGGCCCAAGTCACAGTACAAGACAACGGGCCGGGCATTGACGCCAACACCGCCAAACGCATTTTTGATCTATTTTTCACCACTAAGCCCCGCGGCATTGGGGTGGGGCTTGTGATCAGCCGCTCGCTCATTGAGGCCAATGGGGGACAGCTTTGGGTTGATCCGGACGGCGGACCGGGTGCCACATTTCACTTTACCTTGCCTTTTGCGCCATGAGCACTCCTGCGGCCACGGTTTTCATTGTCGATGACGATCCCGCAGTACGGGATTCCCTCACGCTCATGATTCGGCAGGAGGATATTGCCGTAGAGGCGTTCGATAGTGCAGAAGCCTTTCTTACTGCGTACCAGGGTGACCGTTGCGGCTGTGCCATCATCGATATCCGTATGCCGGGAATGGATGGCATGCAGCTGCAGGAGGCGCTGTCTGTGCGCGATATCCTGCTGCCCATCATCTTCCTTACAGGGCATGGCGATATTCCGTTGAGCGTCAGGGCAATCAAGGCCGGCGCGGTGGATTTTCTTACCAAACCGGTCACCCGTGAAAAGCTTATGGAATGTGTACGATCTGCAATTCAGGCAGGCAAAAAGATATTTGACCGACTTGCAAGCAATCAAGAGGCCATGTCGCGCCTGGATAGCCTGACCGAGCGGGAGCGGGAAGTAATGGCCTTGGCCATTACGGGCCATCCCAATAAGGACATCGCACGCCGCCTGGGTATCAGCCACCGGACAGTGGAAATTCACAAGTCCAAAATCATGAGCAAGACTGGTGCAGCTAACTTGCTTGATCTGGCGCGCATTTCGCAGAAGTGTGCATTTCGCAGAAGTACGGATTTAGGTGCATGAGGGATTAATCCTGCGTGGATCCAAGGCAGGCATATACGTGTCCGCGCGGATTACCTGAGCATGGGATGCTTGTTACCATATCCTGGACTGGAGACAAACGGTGCGGGAGTAACTCAGCTATGCAATTGCCCATAGTGGAAATGAACGTCTTCGAGGCCATCCTTGCAAGACGTTCGGTACGCAGCTACATCAACAAGGAAGTCGACCGCTCAACTATCCGTACCTTGCTAGAGGCTGCGGTGCATGCGCCTACGGCCTTTGACGAAGAGCCTTGGGCATTCGTCATCATCCAGGATCGGCAGATGCTGCAGCAGTTGTCGGAGCGCGCCAAGCCGCTTTTCGCAGAAGAGATACGCCGCTCTGTCCTGGAACGGGCAGGCCACGCTCTGGATATCTTCACCAGTCCGGATTTCAATATCTTCTATGACTCCGACACACTGATTATCATCTGTGCCAAATCAATGGGGCCTTCAGTGGCCGCCGATTGCTGGCTGGCAGCCGAAAATCTGATGTTGGCCGCCTGCTCCATGGGGCTGGGAACCTGCGTCATCGGCGCTTCACTGCCCGCATTCAATATTCCGGAAGTGAAATCCCAATTTGGCATTACGCATGAATTTTCCGCTATTGCCCCCATCATTGTTGGCTATCCCCTCGGCGAGGCTGCGCCTATCCCGCGGAAAGAGCCTCTTATCCTAAACTACCTTGCAACGGCAGGAGGTTGACCCTATGGCAATGCTGATGAAGATTACCGCTCTGGACGCTATCTCGACAACGACTTGTAACCCAAGCGCCACTAGAACCTGATGAGATTTTCCAAACCCGGATACCGGCCATCGTCAGACACAGACAATACAACTGGAGGCTATCATGTCTATTGGTGAAATCTGCAACCGCGAAATCATCGTTGTGCAACGCGACGATACTGTTTTACAGGCAGCCAAGCTGATGCGCCAGCATCATGTCGGCGACTTGCTGGCAGTCGAAGAACGCGATGGACGACGCGTACCTGTCGGCATCATCACCGACCGTGATCTGGTAGTGGAAATCATTGCTCCAGAACTCGATGCCGCAGTCATTACCGTGGGCGACATCATGGTGACGAAACTTGCTACTGTGAAAGAGAGTAGCGGTGTATTTGAGGCCATTCAATATATGCGGAGCAAAGGCATACGACGCCTGCCTGTGGTAGATGATGACGGCGGGTTGGTAGGGATTGTTACGCTCGATGACCTGCTGGTGTTGCTGGCAAATGAACTTGGCGCACTAGCCCGACTGGTGGAGCGTGAGCAGAAAAATGAATCCAGCCGCCGCCGCTAGACAAGTATCAGCTCACATGGAGGGAAAAGCCATGCAAAAAATCCCCCTGCAGATCACTATTCACAACATGCCCCCTTCCGAGGCGCTGGAAGCGCATATCCGTGACAGGGTGCAAAAACTCGATACGCTCTTTGAACATGTTATTTCCTGCCAGGTGGCGGTGGAAATGCCGCACAGGCACCAACAACAGGGCGAGCAGTTTAATGTGCGTATCAGCCTGGATGTGCCTGGACATAAAATTATCGTCAACCGTGATCATCACGAAGATGTCTACGCGGCTCTGCGTGACGCCTTCGACGCTGCCAGGCAGCAACTCGAGGATTATGTATCTCGTCCGAGGCGCGCAACCAACACACACATCCTTGAGCAGGCTGGATGCGTGACGCGAATTCTCCACAGGGACGGGTTTGGTTTTATCAGCGGAGCGGACGGCAGCGAACTGTATTTCCATCGCGACAACGTCATCAGCCCGGGCTTCGATCAGTTGAAGGCAGGCGACGAGGTCAAGTTTGTTGAAGAAATAAGTGCTTATGGGCCGCAGGCCAAGCGCGTAAGTGCAGGAAAGCATCATCCGTTGTGACACTGCCGCTGACTTAACAGCAGCAACATTCACCAAGCGTATTGCCATGGCGTCCGCAACATAGTTGGAAACCCCGTGGCCAGCCACTCAATACCGAAAGGAAAGCCGTGATACACATCAAAAACATGCCTGCCGGTTTCCACCAGATTCAGCGCCATGACGGTATTTTCCAGGATCAGGTGCTTGATGCCTATCGAGGAGCGATCTGGAATATCACTACAATCCGGCAGGAAATTTGCTGCGTGTCCACTGAGCCCGCTGATTGCCCTGTATGAGTCAGCTGCCGATGAGGGCGATGGTGCTGGATGCGGCGGGCCTGCCTTTACGGCAAACCGAGGTGCCGCGACCGGTACCGGGTGAGGACGAAGTGCTGCTCAAAGTGTCTGCCTGTGGCGTGTGCCGTACCGACCTGCACGTAGTGGATGGTGATCTGCCACAACCCAAGCTGCCGCTCATCCTTGGCCATGAAATCGTCGGCGTAGTGGTGAGCAAGGGCGCGCGCGTGGAGCGCTTCACCATCGGGCAGCGCCTAGGTGTGCCATGGCTCGGCCACACCTGCGGCCATTGCCGCTACTGTGCAAGCGAGCGCGAGAACCTCTGCGACACGGCACTGTTTACTGGCTATACCCTGAATGGCGGCTATGCAGAATACACGGTGGCAAATCAGCGTTACTGTTTCCCCTTACCGGAAAGCTATAGCGATACCGAAGCTGCACCGCTGCTATGTGCCGGATTGATAGGCTATCGGGCGCTGGTCGCCGCTGGCGAGGCGGAACGACTGGGCATCTACGGCTTCGGCGCAGCAGCGCACATCATTGCCCAGGTGGCCCGCGCTCAGGGGCGAAAAGTTTTTGCCTTTACCCGGCCGGAAGATGTGGCAGCCCAGCGCTTTGCCATTGAACTGGGCGCGGCTTGGGCAGGAGGTTCAACTGCCGCGCCACCGGAGGAAATGGACGCCGCCATAATTTTTGCACCGGTCGGTGCACTGATCACGCAGGCATTGCGTCATGTTGCCAAGGGCGGCACGGTGGTATGCGCCGGCATCCACATGAGCGATGTTCCGGCTTTCCCCTATTCCATCCTGTGGGGCGAACGCACGGTGCGCTCCATCGCCAATCTCACTCGTCAGGATGGCGAAGCGTTTTTCGACCTGGCACCCAGACTGGGAATCAGAACCGAGGTGGAGTCTTTTCCACTGGAGTCAGCCAATGAGGCGCTTGACCGCCTGCGGCAGGGTAAGATACGTGGCGCTGCCGTGCTGGTTATGCAGGCATTATAAAAACCAGCAATAAACCCACCTGCTGAATTGCTCTTGTATTCACAATTACACTGGCCATGCGACCAGCAGATGGATAACAGTCGGCTACTGGCTCAACATGGTACGGTGTAGTCCAGGTTATTTGTCTCCTGGAAGGTCCTCCTGAGGACTGGAATCCACGCTTACGCCCTCCTCATTCTCCCGCAGCTTCTTTTCTTTCGGCACAGCAGGCTTCTCGGGCATTTTCGCTACAGCTTGTTCAGCAAGCGGCTGGGCCTTATCAATAAGCGGTTTCAGGGTGGGCAAAAGGTACTTCAGCACTTGCGCAGTGAGCGATGATGTGAACTCATAGTTTGCAGCGTCTGCGCCGGGCACGAATGCCGTCAGCGTCCCGTAGAAACGGTCGCCGATGAAGAACACAAAGGTAGCGGAACGGTTTACCGGACGTGATTCCTTGACAACGCCAGCCGCGGAGTAAGTGACATAACGATGGTCGCCGGTGCCGGTCTTGCCGCCGATTGGAATCCAGGTACCATCCTCTTTCACTATGGCATGGGCGAGCCGCAAGGCCGTGCCTGTTTCCACGACATTGATCAATACGCCACGCACCGCTGTTGTCAGCTCGGGCGATAGCAGTTTTTCTCCGTGGACGGGCGAGTGTTCCACGACAGTTTCAAATGGGGTGCCCGCGGCAAAGTGCAGGCGCTCGATGAGCATCGTAGGCACCCGCACTCCATTATTGAGGATAATGCCCATCAGGCCCGCGAGTGCCGCGGGGCGGTCCGCCGAACTGCCGATAGCCGTAGCCAGCGATGGCACCAGCGAATTGAAAGGATAGCCAAGGCGTTTCCAGCTACGATGAATCTCAAGAAATGCCTCCAATTCCAGCAGGCTGCGGATGCGGATATCCTGCGCATTCTTGTGTACGGTCTTGAACAGCCAGTCATAGACGGCCACGCGCTCTTCTGTGCTGGACTGGATCACATCTCTGTAATGCGCGTTCGGATGTGTGGTGAGATAGCGCACCAGCCACAGTTCCAGAGGATGGACGGTGGAGATATAACCCTGATCTGCCAGCGAGAATTTGCCGGGTGCATAGCGTTCATACAGGTCACGCAGGATGCGCTCATCCATTTCATGGCGATCAGGCAGATGCGCTGTCATGAATGCACCGAACTGGGCAGGTGTGGACTCGGGATAGACGTAACGGTAAGCGGCCGCGAGACGCCGTGGCGAGCGCTGAAGGCTGGAGAAAAACACTGCCCCAACCTCGCTTGCCTTCTTGCCCTTGTACTTGAGATAGAAGCGATTGATGAATTCCTTGCCTTCCTTGTCCGCGAATAGCCTGAGATATGTCGCGCGCTTGGGGTCGTCCTTATCCTTGAGTATCCTGGCGGACGAGCCCGGCATCTGAAGCATGTAGTAGCGCACGATATCCCGCATCATGCGTATGTAAACAAGATTAATGGAATTGCGCGTTGCATCACGCACGCTCGGAACCCTGCCATCATCTTCATGCTTGAAATTGTGGAAAACATGCACTCCACCACCGGTAAAGAACGCCTCATGAGGGCTGGCGGAATACTTGCGCTCCAAGGCCGCATCCAGCATGGCTGCCAGGCTTTTGTCCTGGCTCTGCTGTAGATAGTCGATAGCCCAGCGGCTGAGAGCATCGCTGGGATCGATTATTTCATCGCGTAACGCTTTCGGTTCAAGCGCTGCGTATTTTTTATGCAGCGCCTCGACGATTTCAAGGTAGGTTACCAGCGTCCTCAGTTTTGCCGTGGATCCCAGATCCAGCTTGGCACCCTTGTTGATGTCGAAGGGTTGATCAAAGTTGTCGGCCTGGATTCTGGTTTTGGCTCCTTGCTGCGTCAGCTCGGAAAGTGTGAAGCTATAGATAATCTTGCCCGGATCGGCTGCACCCAGCATGCGGTTGCCGTAGAGTCCGGCAGCGCGCGCGAATTCCGGATCCTTGAGTTGGCGCAGGATAGCTGTAGTTTTATTCTGCACCTCACCATCCAGCGTGCTTTGCACGGAAAGATCCAACCGGTCCAGATCGTACAGGCGCTGCAATCCCAGCTGGGCGGCCAGGCGCGCGCGTACTGCATTAGTGGCCTTGAGGAAGACAAAATCCTCGACCTTCCCCGGTGCGGCAGCATCGCGGAAGTGCAACGGCACGTTCAGTGCGGCATCCCGAAGTCTGGGCGAGATCACACCAGCCTGCGCCAACACCCGCAGGTGGCTATTGGTGAGCGCATCAAGCGCCTTGCGATCAGCTACCAGATAACCGGAAGGCCTGCGTTGGGCAATCATGAGACTCAGCACGTGCTTATAGAACCGTGCCGTTTCAGCAAGATCGGCACCGCCTTCCGGCCATGCTTTCAGGGTACGATTGACCTCATCGAAATCCAGGCCGTACCAGGCCCACAGTCCATCTGCCAAGCCGTTGGTCTCCCCGAACCCGGAGACTGCGGCGAGTGGTACCGAGTTCAAGTAACCCAGGACGATACGCTTGCGGGCAGGCAGCGTTTCCTCGCCCTCCAGATAAGCGCGCACGGAAGCAGAGGCAACCTGTTGCAGCTTGTCTTGGGGGGTGAGGGTCATGCCGTCGGGCGAATGCCGGTATTTCTCGTTTTGCGTTGCCAGCGTGCTGCCCCCCGGAACGTCGTGTCCGGGCTTGAAGTATTGAATCACTTTGTCCAGCACCGCCCTACCCAGCCTGGCCCACTCGATGGCGGGATTTTTCTTGGGATGATCCGGGTCCAGCAAATCACGGTTCTCGATGAACAGCAGGCTGTTCATCACTAGTGGCGGAACCGCTTCAAAGTTTTCATAGACGCGTGCCGGGAAAATAGCCTGATAAAGCTGTTGGCCGTTACTGTCGTCAATTTCGAGACCAGCTTGGGATTTTTCCCGGTAAGGCACAAACAGGCCCTGTGCAACGAGTTCCTTCATGCGCGGTGAAATGCGTGCCTGGGCTGTCACCTGGAAACCCTGTTGCTCCAGGCGCGGCAGCATTTCCGGCAGGCGGCTATACCCAAGGCGCACATCATATGGCCCCGCTTGCGGAATGTGCAGACTGCCATCGGGTCCGCTCTTCATCTCCCAGCGCAGATCCTTGGCAAGCCGCGCCAGATAATGTGCCTGGAATGTGGAGGTTTCGGCTTCAAGGTAAACCAGGAAAGCTGCAACGACCAGCACTATAAGAAAAAGAATAAGCGCAACACGGACACACAACCTGAGTGCACGTTTTACGACAGAACTACCAAGCTGATCTGACGACACCTATGGAATTCCCCATCAAGAAAACAAAAAACCAGATAATAAACGAAAACCGCCAGGAGCCCAGCATAACGCTGGAAATAGATAGCTGCCAGACACAGTCCAGAATTACGTCCAGTCAGGAAAACCGCAAAGATGCAGCCAGGTATCGTTACCACTATTCGACCAGCAGCCGCTGCCCGATCTGCTGTATTAGCAGCATGTACAAATTTATCAATACTTTCTGCGACTGCGTCTACTACCAGTATTAAGGCGGCAGTGCTTTAGTGACATAGCAATGTGCCTTATTGATTTGTATGACCATTGTTTCTATAAGTCGTTAGCTCCTGCGAATATGCTTGTATAACTCGAACCAAAGCACGCTGCACAGCCCGGTCACCAGGCTCAGTGCTAACTGACGGGGAGTAACAGGAGAGAAGTGGAATATTTCTCTCAGGAGAGGTAATTGCAGGGCCAGCAGGAGAAGAGCGAACGCCCCGCCGGCCACCCACCACAACGCGGCATTTCGGCTACTGAGAGTACTCAGGATGGAGCGTTGCCAAGAACGGTTGACCAGAATAAGGCCAAGGTTTCCGGCGACCAGGGTAGAAAAAGTCAGCGCTCTCGCCTCCGTTTCCGATGCGCCCTGATGCAGCGCGTAACCCAGAACCGCTAGTGCGGCGAAGAGCACCATCAAGCCTTGCAGCAAGCTCAGCAGCAGCACACTTTTGCCAAACAGTGGTTCCTTGGGGTCGCGTGGGGGGCGACGCATCACGTCGCACTCTGGCGGCTCTGCTTCAAAAGCAATGGAGCAAGCGGGATTGATGATCATCTCAAGAAAAACAATATGTACGGGCGAGAATACAGGCGGCCAACCGACCAGCAACGGAATCAGCGACAGGCCGGCGATAGGGATATGCACAGCGAAAATGTAAGACATCGCTTTGCGAAGGTTGTCGAAGATGCCCCGTCCGAGACGTACTGTATGGACGATGGAGGCGAAGTCGTCATCCAGCAGCACCAGCGCCGCCGCCTCACGCGCAACGTCGGTGCCACGCGCTCCCATGGCGATGCCGATGTGCGCAGCTTTTAACGCGGGAGCGTCATTCACCCCGTCTCCGGTCATTGCCACCACTTCACCATTAGCCTTGAACGCATTCACCAGCCGTAGCTTCTGCTCCGGCACCATGCGCGCATAAATATTACTGCAGCGTATACGCTCTTGCAGGGCTGAGTCATCCATCTGGCTGACTTCCGCTCCGCTGGTAATACCGCCGCTACCGGCATCCAGGCCGATCTTCGCGCCTATAGCTGCTGCTGTCGCCGGGTAGTCGCCGGTTATCATGACTACGCGGATGCCTGCGGCATTGGATTCCCTCAATGCTGCAGGGACGGTAGGGCGAACTGGGTCTGCAAGGCCTATTAATCCCAGAAATTCAAAATCAAAATCATGCTGGATGGCGGGCCATGTGCTGCCTCGATAGCTACCTTTAGCCACGCCCAGCACCCGCATACCCTGTTTGGCAAGCAAGTCCGTCTGCGCCGCCAGTTCAGCCAGTTTCTGCTCATCCAGGTGGCACAGGTCGGCCACGGCCTCCGGGGCGCCTTTAGCTGCCACAACGTAGTCTTCGCGGTCACGCGCTTTCCATACATGCGATAGCGCGAGCAGCTCTGGCGATAGCGAATACTCATGGGCCAGCACCCAGTCGCTGTGCAGATGTTCAGTGTCCGCGAGATAACTCATACCGAACGCATGGATGGCTTTTTCCATTGGGTCGAAGGGCTCGATTTCGCTGGACAGGATGGCAAACTCGACCAATTCATGGAACGCCTCGGGTAATGTGCTACCCCCATCATCGACCACGAACGATGCATCCCCTGCAAGCAACTGCTGTATTGCCATGCGGTTGAGCGTGAGCGTGCCCGTCTTGTCTACACAGAGTACTGTAGCCGAGCCGAGCGCCTCAACGGCAGGCATACGGCGGGTCAGCACCCGATGCTTGGAAATGCGCCATGCACCCATCGCCATAAATATGGTCAGCACCACCGGATATTCTTCCGGCAGGATAGTCATCGCCAGCGTGATGCCTGAAAGCATGCCATTCAGCCAGTCGCCACGGGTGTAGCCATAGATCACTACCAGCAAAAGACTCAGCAGCACACCAATGCTGGCGAGCTTGCGTACCAGCTTTCTAATTTCCATTTGTAGAGGCGTTGCCTCGTTATCCAGCCCCTGCAAGGCTTTGCCGATCTTGCCGATTTCGGAGTGCGGGCCTGTGGCCACAACGCGTGCCATGCCACGGCCTTGGACCACCAGCGTGCCGGAATAGATGCAAGGCGTATCGTCCCCTCCTGGCGGCAGTATGTGATGGGCATCGGCTTGTCCAGTTTTGCGCACAGCCACAGACTCGCCAGTAAGCAGCGATTCATCTACCGAAAAGTCATTACAAAAAATCAGCAAGGCATCCGCGCAGATGCGATCACCTTCAGACACGATCAGGATATCGCCGCGCACAACTTCGCGACCCGCAATGCGTCGCTCAACGCCGTCACGCATAACCAATGCGCGTGGGCTGGTAAGGTCGCGTAGCGCTTCAAGCACTTTTTCTGTTTTATATTCCTGATAGATGGTGATGCCCATCACCACGAATACAAAGCACAGCAGCATCAGCGCATCGCCTACATCGCCGAGCAGCAGGTAAATTCCTCCAGCCGACAACAACAGCAGGAACATCGGCTCTTGAAGCACTTGAATAACAATCGCCAGCACGCCTTGTCGGTTGCTTACAGGCAGTTCATTCGGCCCTTCGTCACGCAGGCGTGCCCGCGCCATGGCTTGTGATAAGCCGTGAAATTCAGTTTGACCGGACGTTATGTCGCTCACGTATCTGCAAGCCTTCTCTTAACTTGGGATTGATCAGGGAAGAAGAGTATCTAAATTATCGGAGAAAAATAGGATCTATCCAACATAAAGTCCAAAATATCAGCTTGTTAGTTCAATATATCCATGTAGGTTCACATAAAAGCAGGCTGAGGGGATGTTTGAACTGGCCAGGAACAGCAATGCACATCCACTTTTAGCCGCCGGAATTGCGGCAGCAAAAGTTAGCAGGAAAAGAATTTCGACGATGCATCAGCATCCCTGGGCGCCAGAGCCTCTGTCTTGCAAAAATCCGATACCATAAGCGATGCTGTAAACAATGAAGAAATGGGCGATGGCAGATACGGGGAAATCCGCTATGGCCACCATGATTTCAACCAGAATCACAAGGACAGCCACCATGTTCGAATCAGCGGAACTCGGCCATCAGATCGACAATGAAGTATACAAGCGCGAGCTGCCCGCACTGCGCGAAGCGCTGCTGGATGCGCAGTATGATGTGGCTGATCTCAAGAAATTCCCTGTCATTATCCTGATCGGCGGCGTCGATGGCTCGGGCAAGGGCGAAACTGCCAACCTGCTGAACCAATGGATGGACCCACGCCTCATCAGCACTTGCGCGTTTGGTGCGCCTACTACGGAAGAGATGGAGCGGCCTCCTATGTGGCGCTTCTGGCATGTCCTGCCGCCCAAAGGCAAAATTGGTATCTTTTTTGGCTCCTGGTACAGCACGCCTATAGTGCATCGCAGCTATGGCCAAATTAAAAAAGATACGCTGGATCATGCGCTGGAAGAAATCGTGCGCTTTGAAAAAATGCTGACGGATGAAGGCGCGCTGGTCATCAAATTCTGGTTTCACTTATCCAAAGATAACCAGAAAGCACGCATCAAGGCTTTACAGAAAGACCCGAAGACGCGCTGGCGCGTCACCGAACAAGACCTGCGGCATCTCAAGCTCTATAAAAAATTCCGTAGCATTTCCGACCATGTGCTCAGAGAGACCAGTACCGCCAATGCACCATGGATCGTGGTGGAAGGTTTTGATGCGAACTATCGCAACCTGACCACGGGAAAATATATTCTTGAAACCATCAAAAAACGTCTCAGCCTGAGTGACAAGCAACTGCACAAATCTGCTGCTGCACCCTTGCTAAAGCCGCTGGATAATTTGCAGATACTTTCTACTCTGGATTTGAGTAACTCTCTGGAGAAACCCAGCTACGAAGCGCAGCTGGAAAAATATCAGGGCAAATTAAACCTGCTGACACGCCATGCCGGATTCAAAAAAATTTCAACCATTATTGCTTTTGAAGGCACAGACGCCGCAGGCAAGGGTGGCAGTATCCGCCGCATTACAGAGGCTGTAGATGCGCGGTTTTACAGCGTCATTCCCATCGCCGCGCCTACCGAGGAAGAGTACGCACAACCCTACTTATGGCGCTTCTGGCGACAAATTCCCGGCAGGGGCCGACTGACAATTTTCGATAGGTCGTGGTACGGGCGTGTATTGGTCGAAAGAGTAGAAGGGCTTTGCAGCGAACTTGACTGGATGCGGGCCTATGCTGAAATCAATGATTTTGAAGAGCAATTGGGCCAGCACGACATCCTGTTACTGAAATTCTGGCTGCAAATCAGCCAGGATGAGCAATTACGCCGCTTCGAGCAGCGCCAAAAAATCGGTTTCAAGCGCTACAAGATTACCGAGGACGACTGGCGTAACCGCAAAAAATGGGATGACTACCAGACTGCCGTGTGCGACATGATAGACCGCACCAGCACCAGTCTTGCTCCGTGGACACTGGTTGAAGCCAATGATAAAAACTTTGCGCGAATTAAAATCTTACGTATTTTGTGTGAGCGACTGGAAGAAGAACTCGACAAGAAAAGCTGAAGGCTAGTACTTAAAGCAGACTGGCCGTGGTTTCATTGAGGATGTAATTGGCAGCCTCGGGATCGCCAATCCAGAAATAATAAAACTCACGCACCACCACCAGAAACAGGCGGCGTGTTTCCTTCATGGTGAATAAGGGCACCGTCGAATCAACAGCGATACGATAGATTTTGTGGTCTTTATGCGGAGCATCTTTCAGGCGCACCAGCAACAATTTGACTAACTTAACTCGCGTATCAACCAGAGATTGTGCCGCGCCTTCCTGGCGCAAAGCCAGTGTGTAGGCTTTAAGCGGCCAGGTTTCAGCAACACTGAATTGTTCTTTATTCAGCGTTGTCCACAGCGTTTTCAGATTACAGTCGAGCGGCTGCCACTGCAGCGGCTCTATATCATAAGCCGCGCCTGCATTAAGGGCTGCAATCGCCTTGATATCTTTTGTCCAAAAAGGGAAATACTCGCGGGCGACCGCAAGACAAAATGACCAATCCGCTTTGTTCGTTTCATCAAGCAGATCTTCTACCGCATCACGATAGAAAAAACCGTCGTTTGGCTTGCCTGCAATAGCCAGTACCAGTTTTAATACAAACTGTTCGCGTCGCTTTAAATTAGCGCTACTCGCCCCCTTGTTTTGCAAGAGCTTGAGATAAGCACTAAGCGCTTCTTGTTCGCGATTTTCACTCATACGGGGAATTGGGCATCAATACTTTATGTATGCATTGCGCCTAACTATAACTGATAAATCCGCTTAAAGTACAACTCTTGCATATGTGAATTTTTCAGGTCTTTCATCTGGTCATTGCATAAGTTGAAGCGAAACCGCATCATGATTAAGATGGCATTCCATATTGACCATTCCTCACTTGCACAAAGAAAAACTGGAAGAGGAAGAAGAACCTGCCGCATCCACATCGACTTAATTCAGCGCTCATTTAATTTAATTTATGGAAATATTTTTGCTGATTACCGCAGGCATTGCCGCGTGGTTCTGGTTTGATAGCGTAACTGTACGCGAAGCTGCCGTTAACACCGGCCGTGATCTCGCTGAACGTTGCAGCCTGCAATTGCTGGATGAAACGGTCGCTTGCAGCAAGCTGCGGCTCGGGCGCAATGGCCGCGGCCATATGCAACTCATGCGCACTTATGCTTTCGAGGTCAGCGCCAACGGCAGCGATCGTCTCTCATGCCATCTTGTCATGCTGGGCAACCATTTGCAGTCCTGGCATATACCACCATACCTGCAACCTCTACACTAATTGATGTATCAAGGCCGCTTCGCCCCCTCTCCTACCGGGCCACTGCACTTTGGCTCTCTGGTCGCAGCAGTCGCAAGCTATCTTGAAGCCCAGGCGCACCATGGTAAATGGCTATTGCGCATGGATGACCTGGATAAACCACGCGAAATGCCCGGCGCTGCTGATGCTATTCTCAATGCGCTGGAAGCGTTTGGTTTTGAGTGGGACGGCGGCATTGTGTACCAGAGCCAGCAGCGGGAAGCCTATGCCGAGGCATTACTTACTCTGCAAAACAAAGGCCTGGTTTATCCCTGCGCCTGTTCGCGCAAAGAAATTGCCGATTCTGCCTTGCACGGCATTGATGGGCTGGTTTATCCGGGCACTTGCCGTAACGGCCTGGCGCCAGACAAGACAGCTCGTGCCTGGCGCATCAAGGTGGAGGACCGTACACTCGCTTTCAACGACGCTATCCAAGGTGTCGTCAGCCAGAATCTGAGCACAGATATCGGTGATTTTGTACTGAAACGCGCCGATGGTTTTTACGCATACCAGCTGGCCGTAGCGGTAGATGACGCCGAGCAAGGCATCACCCATGTACTACGTGGCGCCGATCTGCTCGACTCCACGCCGCGCCAGATATATCTGCAACAGGCGCTCGATTACCCTCTACCCGGTTATGCCCATGTCCCGGTTGCCGCGAACAGCCAGGGTGAAAAGCTTAGCAAGCAGACGCTGGCGCAAGCCTTGAATACCAAAAAACCAGGCGCAGAACTATGGGATGCATTGAATTTTCTTGGGCAGCAGCCGCCAACCGCATTGCAACAGGCCGATCTGGCAACCTTATGGGATTGGGCAAAAGCCCACTGGCATCTAACCCGGGTTCCACAACAGCGATCATTATTGGTAAATGGTCATACACTCAAGCCAGCTCAAACTTAGCCAGCCAAGGCCCGGCCTGATGCTAGCGTGAACTATCCGTAATTAACATAACCCAAACTCAACATCTGAGCACTGGACCGAACATTACGCTGCAAGACCGCCCCTTTCGGCAGTCGGGTAAAGCAGGGTAAATGTTACAATTCGCCCATGACAATCACTATCCAGCAAGACGCGCTGCAACGCTTTGTGTTCGATAACACCCCTATACGCGGCAATATCGTGCACCTGAATCACACGTTCAATACCGCGTTGCAGCATCAAAACTGCCCGCCCTTATTGCGCACGGCACTTGGCGAGCTCATGGCGGCAAGCGCCTTACTGGCTGCCACGCTCAAAATGCAAGGCGCACTGGTGCTACAGCTTCAGGGAAAAGGTCCCGTCAAATTACTGGTAGTGGAATGCAACGCAGACCTCAGCATGCGCGCCACGGCCAAATGGGCGAGCGATTCATCCATAGACGAATTACCTGCAGGCGATTTTGTTGACCTGATTGGTGACGGCCACTTTGTCATCACGCTAGACCCCAAGGATGGCACCCAGACATACCAAGGTATTGTGCCGCTCGAAGGCAATAGCATCAGCGAGATTTTGCAGAACTACATGCAGCGTTCCGAGCAGATTGATACGCGCATCTGGCTGGCCTGCGACCAAGAGTCCGCCGCTGGCATGTTGCTGCAAAAGCTGCCAGATCAACCCGAACAGGATGCAGATGCCTGGTCCAGGACCGGCCATCTGGCCGGGACCATGCGCCAGGAGGAGCTGCTGGGACTGGAGCCTGAGGAGTTACTGCTACGGCTCTTCAATCAGGAAGATATACGCTTATTTGATGCCCAGCCGGTCAAATTCCATTGCAGTTGCTCAAGAAGCAGTGTCAGCGCCATGCTGCAATTACTAGGCCAGCCAGAAGTAGAAAGCATCATCGAAGAACGCGGCAACATCGAAGTGCATTGCGACTTCTGCAACAAGAGCTATGAGTTTGACAAGGTGGATACCGAACAGCTATTTAGTGTGGGTATGGTAGTGCCGGGCAGCCCATCCAGGCATTAAGCCAGAAATTTAGATTTCCGCAGCGCCCACGAGCTAACAGCTGGTGCCAAGCACTTGCGTCTGACGCACGCGTTCAAACAAGCATACCGCCGCCGCGGCAGCAGCATTCAGTGATTCCACATTGCCCGGCATGGGGATATGCACGCGCTGGCTGGCGGCATTGAGTACAGCATCGCTCAAACCAGCCCCTTCATTACCAATAACAAAAGCCACTGGTTGCCTTAAATCCAGGGTGTAGAGCGACTTGCCGTGCAAGCTGGTTGCCAGCGTTTGCCCGCTAAAGTCAGCTATCACTTGCAGCAGGTCGGCCCGCTCAATAATCGGCAGCACAAAATGGGCACCCTGCCCGCCACGCAGGGCCTTGGGTGACCACGCATTCGCACAGCCTTCGGATAAATAAACCGCATCCACGCCCGCAGCAGCAGCGGAGCGCAACACACTGCCGAGGTTACCGGGATCCTGGATATCTTCCAGCAATAAAACACAAACGGGCGCAGGCGGCACTGGCAATTGCGGTGTTTTCACCAAAGCCAGAATGCCGGTAGGTGTCGCTACGGGTGAAATTTCAGCAAACATGCCGGTGGTAAACATCACCTGCCTGGCTTCAGTCAAATCCTGCACCACATGCAGCACATCCGCCGAAAAGTCCCCTTCTGCCAGAATAAGCAACTCCGGCTCACCAAACACTGCAGTATAAGCCGCAACCAGATGCGCGCCGTCCAACAGCGCCTGCTCTGCCTTGCGCCGTTCGCGCGACGAATCGGCCAGTTTCTTCAACTGCTTGAATAGGGGGTTATCACGGGAGGTGATGAATTTCATAATTTATTTTGTAAATGTGCGAACCGGGCATGGGAGTGACGCTAGTCTAAGTACCGGATGCATGATTTAACTCCATCGAGACATGCGCTTCGGGTAGCCATTGTAATGCAAAACCTGGGTGCGCTTGCGTATAGGGTCCAGCCGCCTGGCGCTTAGGTAGCATCATAAAATCATGGCCTAGACTGCCAAGCAGCAAGTGAAACGGCACTTCATCTTTTATCAAAATAGCTATTTAGTTAATACGTCCAGACAGCCGAGAAGCTCTATAGAGTGCATCAGCGTTACCCAACCATAGAAGAATGCATTCGCCTATGGCCGCGCTTGTGGAAAAAGCCCTAAAATTGTGGTCAAGATTACACCCTAAAGCGTAGCTTTTTGGGATCCCTTACCTCAAACCTTAGGCATCACAACTATGGAAATCATCAAGACCTTGGGACTCTTCGTGGTCACCGCACTCGCTGAGATTGTCGGTTGCTATCTTCCGTATCTGTGGCTGAAACAGGGCAGTTCCGCCTGGCTATTAATACCGGCAGCATTTAGTCTGGGTTTGTTCGCATGGCTGCTGTCGCTTCATCCCAGTGCGGCCGGGCGTGTCTATGCAGCTTATGGCGGTGTATATGTCGGCGTAGCCATTATGTGGCTGTGGGCCGTGGACTCGGTAAAACCTACGATCACGGATTGGGTTGGGGTGTTAGTGTGCCTATTGGGTATGGCCATTATCATGTTCGGGCCGCGGAATGCCTGAAGCTGCATAAGAACTACCCTGCTCATGCACACCTTAGCCTGCGGGCTGGGGCAAATGATATGCAAGATAGGATAAGCACTGGATAATAGCCCATGCTAATCCTTGCGCTGATCACCAGCTGATTCGCCAGACTTAAATTTACCAGGCTTAAAACTCATGCAAATTGAACGTGTTTTACATTCCCAGGGTTTCGGCTCGCGCAAGGCCTGCCGCGTCATGGTGCGGCATCATGAAGTAACGGTAAATGGTGCGGAGTGTAATGACCCTTTCGCCGAATTTGATACGGCTCATTTGAATTTCACGGTGCGCGGCGAGCCTTGGCAATATCATAAAAAAGCCTATCTCATGATGCACAAGCCCGCCAATTACGAGTGCTCGCACAAAACGCAGCACCACCCCAGCATATTCAGCCTGTTGCCGCCGCCGTTGCTTGAACGCGGCGTGCAATGCATAGGCCGGCTGGACGAGGACACCACGGGCCTGATACTACTTTCCGACGATGGCCAGTTTATTCATCGCATGAGCTCGCCCAAATGGAAAGTGCCCAAGGTGTATGAAGTCACAGCCAAGCATGCGGTGGATGCAGCGCAAGTCGCTGAACTGCTCAAAGGCGTGCAGCTGGTGGATGAGCCAGCGCCGATTGCTGCTTTGGCCTGTACGCAAATCAGCGAGCAAGTCGTACACCTGACCTTGGCCGAAGGTAAATACCACCAGGTAAAACGCATGCTGGCGGCCATCAGTAACCGGGTTGAAGGTTTAAAGCGCATCCGCATCGGCGAATTAAACTTGCCGCATGATCTGGCGGCAGGCCAATGGCGCTGGCTGGATGAAACTGCACTTGCACTGCTCAATCAACAATCACAAAACAAAGCAACACGAGCATGATCACCGCACTACCCATCATTGTGCCTTTTTATGCAGCATTACTTGGCATCCTGTTCATTGTGCTGAGTGGCCGTGTGATCAAGACGCGTCGGCAGGAACGCATTGCCATCGGCGATGGCAATAATCTTCGCTTGCAGCGCGCCATAGCCGTGCACAACAATTTTGCCCAGTATGTGCCGCTAGCCTTGCTACTGCTGACGTTTGTCGAGATGCAGCAAGCCCCTGTGCTGATCACGCATGTGCTTTGCCTGTTTTTGCTCATGGCCCGGCTGCTGCATGCCTACGGCGTAGGCCAGATGCATGAGAATTTTCGTTTTCGTAGCATTGCCATGTTCCTGACGTTTAGCGTCATCGGCTTATCTGCTGTTTTCCTGCTGGCCCAGGCTGGTTATCAGATGTTTTACTAACAAGACTGCTGGCTTTTATTTCAGTCCCCCGTATAATCCAGTTTCCCTGCGCCATACCAATCAGCGCAGCGGCATTTATCCACCTGATCAACTCGATGCTTTTAACATCGTTCATTAATTGATCTCTTAATACGTCTGCCTCGATTGGTATTGCATCAAGCCCACAAGGGCTGCAAAAGGCCGTCGCAGGAGTTTTACATTGTCTACTGAAATCCATTTCGCTGACCTAGGTCTAGCAGAACCCATTATGCGTGCCATTGCTGACGCAGGTTACACCACGCCAACGCCGATTCAGGCCAAGGCTATTCCGCAGGTATTAAGCGGCGGCGATCTACTCGCCGGCGCACAAACCGGCACTGGGAAAACCGCAGGCTTTACCTTGCCATTGCTGCATTTGCTGCAGGCAAAACCTGCGCAGAACAAGGCAGGCCAACCGCGCTGCCTGATTTTGACACCCACGCGCGAACTCGCGGCACAGGTGGAAGAATCCGTCAAAACCTATGGCAAATACCTGTCGTTGAAATCCATGGTGATTTTTGGCGGCGTTAACATTAACCCGCAAATTAACCGCCTGTCGCGCCATCTGGACATCCTGGTAGCAACGCCAGGGCGTCTGCTGGACCATGTCAGCCAGAAAACGGTGGATCTTTCCAGCGTTGAAATTCTGGTACTGGATGAAGCTGACCGCATGCTGGACATGGGTTTCATCCGCGACATCAAGAAAATCCTCGCCCTACTGCCTAAACAACGGCAAAACCTGCTGTTCTCCGCCACGTTTTCTGATGAGATCAAGGCGCTGGCCGATGGCCTGTTGCACAACCCGGGCTTTGTTGAAGTCGCACGCCGCAACACCGCATCCGAACTGGTAGAACAAACCGTGCACCTGGTCGGCCAGGGCCATAAGCGCGAGCTCATGAGCCATCTGATCAAGCATCACGACTGGAAGCAAGTGCTTATCTTTACTCGCACTAAGCACGGCGCGAACAAGCTGGCAGAAAAACTGATTAAAGACGGCATTCCCGCAGCTGCGATTCACGGCAATAAAAGCCAATCTGCGCGCACCAAGGCCTTGGCGCAATTCAAGGATGGCTCCATGCCCGTGCTGGTAGCCACCGATATTGCCGCGCGCGGCCTGGACATTGAACAACTGCCGCAAGTCGTCAATTTTGAGCTGCCGAATGTGCCTGAAGATTATGTACACCGCATCGGCCGTACTGGCCGTGCAGGCAGCAGTGGCGCTGCAATATCGCTGGTGGACCATGAAGAATTGCCGTACCTGAAGGACATCGAACGCCTGATTAAACGCGAAATCCCCAAGGTCACTGTCGAAAGCTTTGTCCCATCCGCCAAGCCGGAACCGGAAGCACCACGCCCGCCAAGACAGCAGCAGCGTCGCAGCCAAGGGCAAGGGCAACGCCAGGGCCAAGGTCAGCGTCAGGAAGGAAGCCAGCGCCAGGGCCAGGCACGGCCACAGGGGCAGCCTCAAGATCGGACCAGATCAAATACTGAAGGCCGGCCACAAAGAGATGCCAATGGACGCCCGGGCCAAGCCAACGCACGCCATACACCCAATGACAGAAGCGCGAACCCGCAGGATAACCCCCGCAACCCGCAACAAGCAAACGGCCATGCCAGGAAGCCGGATGCTGCCCCGGCCCAGAACAAATCTGGCAAGCCCATGTCGGAAGCCGCTCGCCATCAGGCTATGCCGCAACCCGCCTTGTTCGCTCCCAAGAGCGGATATCGGGGGCGCTAGCCAAGCGCTGCTTGTCTTGACAAGACAGGCACGTAAACACTTTTTAAGCTTGCCGCTGTTTAACCGTGTATTAGCCACCAAGGTGTAGCCGTTAAATCATCCATGTCCACCCTCTCCGCCTCACAGCTATTGCATGACGTATTTGGCTATAGCAGCTTTCGCGGAGAACAGCGGGCTATCGTAGAACATGTCACTGCGGGCGGCGATGCGCTGGTGCTGATGCCAACTGGCGGTGGCAAATCCTTGTGCTTCCAGATTCCCGCATTACTACGGCGCGGTGTTTGCATTGTGGTTTCGCCGCTGATCGCGCTTATGCAAGACCAGGTGGACGCCTTACGTCAGCTTGGCGTGCGCGCCGCCTTTCTCAATTCCAGCCTCGATGCAGACTCTGCGCGCGAAGTGCAAAGCCAGATGCTGCGCGGCGCTCTGGATCTGCTCTACGTCGCACCCGAACGTTTATTGGCACCCGCTTTTCTGGCCTTGCTGGAGCAGGTGCAGGAAAGTGCCGGGCTGGGCTTGTTCGCCATAGACGAGGCGCACTGCGTTTCCGAATGGGGCCATGACTTCCGACCGGAATACCGCGCACTCAGCATACTGCACGAGCGCTTTCCCGACGTGCCGCGCATTGCCCTTACTGCCACGGCAGATGCTCCAACGCGGCGCGAAATCATTGAGCGGCTGGCGCTGGAACAAGCGCGGCAATTCGTTTCCAGCTTTGACCGCCCCAATATCCGTTACCACGTAACGCAGAAAAACAACGCGCGTCAGCAGCTCCTTGCTTTTCTGCAAGCCGAACATGCCGGCGATGCCGGTATTGTTTATTGTCTGTCGCGCAAAAAGGTGGAAGAAACTGCCACCTGGCTCAAGGATAAAGGCTGGGATGCGCTGCCCTACCACGCCGGGCTCGATGCCGCGACGCGCAACACCAACCAGCGCCGCTTTCTGCGCGAGGAAGGCGTGGTCATGGTAGCGACCGTGGCTTTCGGCATGGGGATAGACAAGCCCAATGTGCGTTTTGTCGCCCATCTTGACCTGCCCAAAAGCATGGAAGGCTATTACCAGGAAACCGGCCGCGCCGGGCGTGACAGCCTGCCGGCCAACGCCTGGCTGGCCTATGGCCTGGGTGATGTAGTCAGCATGCGCCAACTACTGGACGCAGGCGATGCGCCGCAGGAGCGCAAGCGGCTGGAACGGCACAAGCTTGATGCACTGCTCGGCTATTGCGAATCTACCGCCTGCCGCCACCAGGCCATACTGCGCTACTTTGGCGAGGAACATCCGGGCGCTTGTGGCCAATGCGATAACTGCCTGTACCCGGTGGATACCTGGGATGGCACACAAGCTGCGCAGATGGCGCTGTCGTGCGTCTATCGCACAGGGCAGCGCTTCGGTGTCGGGCATCTGATCGATGTGCTGCTGGGCAAACTGACGCCGCAAGTGGAAAAATTCCGCCACCAGCACCTTTCCACTTTCAGTATCGGGCAAGCGCTAAGTCAGGCGCAATGGAGCAGTGTCTACCGGCAGCTGGTTGCCGCAGGATATCTGGAAGCGGATATGGAAGCTTACGGCGGTCTGCGCCTGACAGAGATCGCACGGCCGCTATTGCGCGGTGAAGCCGAGGTCTGGCTACGCCGCGATGCAGAACCCGTACGCGCTAAAATCAGCAAGGCCGAACGCAGCGCGCGCGTGCGGGAAGCCTTTGCCGGCGCTGACGACGACCCGCTTTGGCAATTACTCAAAGCCAAGCGCATGCAGCTGGCGCGGGAACAGGGCGTGCCGCCTTATGTGATTTTTCATGACAACACACTGCTGGAAATCCTCAATCAGCGTCCGTGTACCACCACGGAATTTGGTCAAATCAGTGGAATCGGACAGGCCAAGCTCTCACGCTACGCTGACCATTTTTTGGAAGTAATTAGTAGCTACCAGTGTTCATGAACCATTCGTAACGTTTTTGAGCTGAACACCGAGAAGACGTCGATCTCCGCCCTTCTCACCCGACGGCCACCCTGCATGCTAATGATCAATTCCATGTCGTGATTGTGTTTTGTAACATCACTCATCGAGTCGACAAAGCCACTCAACCGCACCACACGCTTAAATATGCCAACAGTAATTTCCAGGCCATATCTAAAGCTCATTCAACAATGCAGCCCTAGCCTTTGCCGTTATCACACTTTCATCAAGATATTGACTTGTACTACCCCGTTTAGGTGTTGACGCGCACCCCACCAAAATCGTCAACATGATGGCAAGCTTAATAACAACTAAAGAGAATTTTTAATTCTCTCATGGGGATATTCCAGTAATGGTTAAAAATGAATCGAGTGTGGCAAGAATAGTCGTACAAATTGTACTATTTCCTAGTCAGCCTTAATCAATAACCAGCCGATGGATACTAATGCCCACCCATCAAACAGCAAGCTGATGCCGATATACAGACCTACTAACCAGAACGATGTGCTTGGCCAGCCAATCAGAAACAAAAGCGCCAGCAACAAAGTGATGATGCCATTGAATACCATCCATTCCCATCCTTTCATAGGGTAGTGTGAGTGAGCGAGACCAAAGGTACCAAACGAATCTAGCAGCAGATAGATCGCAATGAGCAATCCCACTGCATCCACACCGGAATGGCGATAAATCAGCATCAACCCTCCGGTAACGAAAAGCAGGACGGGTTTAAGCCAGTGCATAAAGTTGATGGGGCGCTGCTTGAAGCTGTGATAACTCCAAAAGATGCCACCCAGAATCATCAAGGTGGCAATGAATGACTCGATGGCAAAAGACATCACCCTCGGCAGAATGATGCCTAGACTACCTAGAATAACCAGCAGGATACCTACCATCAGGCTGCTGCGTCCAAGCTCCGCAATCACTGTTTTCTTGACTTCATCCAGAAGTTTGGGTTTGGTGCGTTGGCTAGTCATAACGACGACTCTTTTGGTGAAAATTCAGGTGAAATTTACACTCCGTCGATCCTTCGGCAAGCTGACTTGACAAATCAACAGATCGGCAAGCCAGTCCGCCGTTTGAGGTGACGTTTTAAAACTGCCAGGTCAGTTTTCAGCCTCCTTTTTTAACTTCTTTCATCTTTTTCACCAGATTGGCTTTGGGTGTTTTATGGCAATCTTCAATCAGAATGGGAATAATATGATCTATTTCTTCCACCTTGAATTCGCCCGGATGACTTCCCTTGTTGTTTCCTTCGGCAAAGTAAACCAGCTTGGGTTTGACTATGTCGTCTATCTGCAAAAAGTCTTCGCAGGTCATTTGCGATGGCTTGTATGTTGCTGCCAATGCTGGGGAAGTCATGGCCGCAGTCAGTAGTACACCGCCTACTATGGCAAAGGTTATGTTTGATTTCATGTCTTTCTCCTTGTTACGGTTAAAAATACGTAGTTGGACTGCCAAGTTGTATTGGCCGTGGCCAAAGTCGCAGATCAATAAAAATCTGAGCACCTATTTCACATTGGCAGCTTTTTGCTTTGCACCAATCCCGTGGCCCAGTTCATTGAGCCCATTACCTAGCGACTCAAAGCTCTTGGCTACTTCATCGCGTGTCCAATTGGTGCCTGATATGAGTTTGTCGCCCAAAGCTCTAGTGTCGGCCACTACCGCTGCACTACCTGCTTTCGCTTCGCCACCAGCCCAGCCCGCGGCACTTTCAAGCCCGTGGGCTGCCGCCTTTAGCTCGTACCCCGCCTTGTTATAATCCTTTGCTGCCCATGATTCGGCTGCGTTGGCCCGGTGGGCCAGTGCGAGTGCATGTTCGGCATTGGCGAAGTCTCTGTCCATCGATGATTTGTCTTTCACTGCACCCTTTTCAACGTCGACTGCAAGCCTGTTTAGATTCGTCACAGAACTCTCCAATGCCTGCCTTGCATCACCTGTCGTCCGGCTTGCTTCAAGACGCAGATAGCTTGTAGCCTTGCGAATCTCGGTAGCCGAAGCTTTTAAATCCTTCTTGGCAAATGCGGCAGCAGCATTATTGAAGTGGCGTTGCGGTTCTTCGTTCACCGGATACCATGTGCTGACATCCGTGACGATCCAGCGACGCTCCAAATCGGCTCGGGCGGCCTTATCTATTACTTTATCCAGATCAGCATTGGTCTTGATCTTGCCTTGCTCGATACCGGCAACGGCTGCGTTCACTTTCTTTATATTTGCCGCCATGAATATGGGTATCTCCTGTGACAGCTTGGTATCCGTCTTAAGTTGATCCTCGTCGGCTTTCAAAGTCGATTGGGATTTTTTTCTGGCTAGTGCGGCCTGCTTCGTCAACTCTTCTGCCACGGCGTGCATTTCCGTAGCCGCCTTCTTGCTATCCTTCGCATCGAAAGCTTTACGAGCAGCATCAAGGTGACGGCTAACGGTGTCTGCAACTGGCGTGTAAGTCGTGTCGTCGTAAACAATCCAATCCGTGGGAGACTGAATGGCAACTGGTGACTTTGCCGAAGCTGGCGCCGTTTGCACTGCGGTAGTTGCATCTGCTGATTTACCGGTTTCAGCGTAGGCATAAGTTGATGATTGCGCGACGGCGATCATGACAGCCAGGGCAATTGGTTTGGGCACGAGGTTCATAATGTATGTTTCCTCCATTGTCAATTTTGAGTGTATGTAACTGGCACCTACCATCGCGGCATATTGCACAAGGTTAAAATCAGTTAACCTTGCACCAGGACTTCTGAACTCCGAAGTGATGCGCCAGCAGGGTGCAGACCAATACTAGGCCAGTGTCGCCTTGGTGCAAGTGCCTAAAGGTCATCATTTGAGCATGACAAAGGTCATGACTTGCATTAGATCAGAGGGTATTTAGAGCCTGGTTTACTCACATGGATTCATCCAACAGGTCGTGTACTAGCAGTGGCAAGGTCCATGCGACTTGTCACAAGTGCTTGATGAACCGAGCTTTCTGTCCATGTGTAGCGTTTGTTGATGAGAGATAGTACCCTGTAGCAGGGGACTGGGCAGTTCTCCGGCATGCAGCATGCGCGATCATGGGCCTGAGCTCCGCATCCGCAATGAGAAACTGATCTCGCATAGCGAGAGAGATAGCAATTTACTTCTGTTCAGCCCTCTCGGAGCCGCCTGGTAACACCATTTTCGCCAACAAAGCAGCAAGCTGTTTTTATGACCAGATCATCTCGCGCCGAGCGAGGATTTCAGGATCAGGAGCAATGGTCTCCAGGCTACGGAACTTCTCCCGCAGAGATTCATAAATCAAGAATGATGCCTTGAAGTACAAGTACTCGATATTTTTATTATCGATCTACCACTCGTATTTGCAGATCGATTGACTGCCCGTCTGCCGGATGCGAAATTCCGAACAAGTGTTGTGTCAACCGCTTGGAGACAACAGTGTAGCCCTTGCGTGAATTGACTTGGCAGTTGTTTACCAAATCCTGGCCGATGGACAACCTGCCCTGCATATTCTTGTCTCGCGTACCAAGCGTCAGCACTGAAAGTGGGTGTTCCGGTAAGTCTCTGAATGCGAGTTCGATACCAACATCGCGACGATAGGTCGCCGTGGCAGGATAAATACCTGGAAAAACCTTGCCCCAAGTCGGTTCATTGCCTTTCCATGACTGTTCGACGGCCCACCCCAGTTCGTCCTGATCGATAGTGATTGGTCCCCATGTGCAGTCTTGACCATTATAGTCACGGTTGAGAGTCAGGATTGTTGCTGCCTGGGCGCTTAAACTGATGCTCACTCCGAAAAGCGTCATCAAAATAATCAAAAAATGGCGAGCTGTCATTGTGAATACTCCAATACAGGATGTTGTGATTAGATCGGATAATAAATTGTCTGTTTAGCCAGCGTACAATATCGCGTGTAGTAACACGACAGCTTTCCTATAAAGAAAATATGCTTCATGGTGTACTTTCTGGATCGGACTTTGCTAAAAGATACTGCTGCTGGAAGTCCTTTCCAATATTCAATTGTCATATTCTTGAAGTGACTTTGGTCATGAATACAAGTCAGCCTTGCAAATCAAGTCTAAGTTCCAAACTCGTGCCCTTGCCAGGAGTACTTTTGATAGTCAGGGTGGCTCCAATCTGCTCCGCTTGCTCATGCATGCCAACCAGGCCGTAGTGACCGGGGAAGGATCGTGACGGGTCAAACCCCATTCCGTTGTCCCGAATGCTGAATTCCAGAAATCTGCCGTCTGTGACGCGGAGTTCAATCTTCACATGGCTAGCCTTGGCGTGATGCTCCATATTTCGCAATGCTTCCAAAGTAATATTGAACACCAACTCAGCGCGGCGATCCGATAAACTCTCACTTTCACGGTCACTGATCAGTTCCACGACCTGACCAGTTCGGTCAGAATAGTCCTTGGTTGCACTGGTCAGCGCCATGCCTAAACCAACATCTCGAACCGGGTTGAAGCGTAGTTGGTTAATGGCATCTCGTGCTTCTCTAAGTCCCGAATGCGCTACTTCTTCAGCATGCACCAATTCAGCGCCCAGTGCAGCCGGATCATGAATATGCAGGTTTCGCAACAGGCGAATCTGAGCCAGCATCGCCATCATCGAATTAGCGAGGGTGTCATGCAGTTCACGAGCAATTCTTAAGCGTTCATGTGTAGCGGCTGTGTAAGCCTTGTTTTCGGATAGCCGCTCCACTTCGCGAGTACGGGCGGTGACAAGTTGCTCAAGCCCTGAGCTGAAGTTACGCAACTCGTTCCGTTCATGATTCAAATCATCCAGCTGTTTGGCAAAAGCGGCTCTTAATTTCGCAACTTCGTCCATACCCTTGATTTCGACAAGCCTTGTGACATTTCCAGCATTTAGGTTCTTGATGGAATTGGAAAGAAGTGTCATGCGACTGGTAATGCGGCGCGAAATATAGGCACCAAGCAAGGCCAGAAGCACCCCCGTGCTCAAGGATACCCAGAGTATATGCACCCATAATGCATTGGCTTGTTGATATGCCTGCTGTACCGGCTCAAAAAGTTGAACGCGCCATCCAAGTTTACTTAACACCTTGCTGCTGATGTCTGCTTGTGCCGTAAGAACTTCCTGACCGTCTGGCAATCGTTCGAAACGTGACTGCAAACCGGGTATTCCATTTTTCAGAAAATCTGAATTTTCATCATTCAGGAGTTTGTGTTTGACTGGAACACCGGACCAGTGTTTGCCCTTATAACTAGCCGGGCCAGTCAGAACAAGCCTGTCTTGGTTCAAGATCAACACGGAAAAAGGCTCCTTCTGGTTCAGCGCCCTGGTCAAGCGTTGTGTGTAAACTTTAGCCCAGCGCCAGCTCAAGTGTGCAGCAACAATGCCCACAACCCGCCCTTTTGAGTCAAGAACAGGAGCGGACATATCGACAAATTGATGCGGTCTGTCATACGAAAGTTCATGTGGCGTTTTCTGGGGCAAGATGGAAATTTCCACTGTACCAATCCACGGGCCTTTCGTCCCCTGCAAAAACCAGGCATGCCCGGCAACATTACTACCTTCAGCCAGGCCGGCATTTGCTGCTAGCACCTTGCCCTTGGCATTCGCCAAGCCTATCCATTCAAACTCAGGGTATGTCGATTGGAGCTTGTCGAACATGGCACGCAAAACTGGTGGTGCATCTGCTCCATACTCTGTCGGCAGAATGGAAGCCGCTACGCGAATTGCATCCAAACGAGATTGAAGTGCTCCACTCATGTCGGACGTGAATAATTTGGTTTCCAGAGCGAACTGCTGGGCATATTGCCGTAGTGCTTCCATCTGGACGATCTTTCCGATCCAGATGGTCATCACTGCAGAAAAACAGATACTTATAGTGATGACGAGCCACGTGATAGATGCAGCAAGACTGTTGCGTGGATCAAGCTTCTTCCAGAAAATGTTCATTCGGCTTATAAGGTGAAAGGCATCCTTCATGAAGGCATCATAACAAGTGACCCAAGTCACTGTAAATTCATGACTTACGGCTATCGCCACTTGGCATGTAATTCAGTAGACTTTTACCTGTGAAGGTAGTGATTAACTTTGGCCATTAAGGATGACGCCAAATGCCCGTAACAGTGTCCGATTCCCCCCGTTGCATACGAGTTCTCGTCGTTGACGATCAGGAATTGATACGTCGTGGCCTGTCCCTGATGTTGTCAATTGAGCCTGACATCGAAGTAATAGGCCAAGCTTGCGATGGCATTGAAGCCATAGAAATAGCCAAGCACTCACGTCCTGACGTGATCCTGATGGATTTGCACATGCCGCGAATGGGTGGCGTTGCTGCCACACGCGAAATTACCCTGCTTTTGCCGCAAACACACATACTGGTCCTGACTACTCTGGAAACTGAAGAAACCGTCTTCGAGGCCATCCGCGCAGGAGCCGACGCCTATTTGTTGAAGGATGCATCAGAAAAGGAATTGCTGGATACTCTGCGTGCAGTGAGCCAGGGGGAATGCAGGCTGACTCCGCAAATTGCACTGAAGGTTATGCAACATTTCTGCCGCATTGCATCTGTTGACGTTAGCCAGTTGCCCAGCGATGCTGAGCAACTGCCAAGCCAATCGGCCCCAGATCAATCCATCCGCCAAGCTCCCGAATTGGATCCACTGAACCAAAAGGAAGAGAAGATATTGCGACTTATTACTGAAGGCATGAGCAACAAGGAGATTGCCGATGCTGTATTTCTCGCTGAGGGCACAGTCAAGAATTACGTCAGCCGCATCATGGAAAAACTTCATGCCAATACCCGCACTCAATTGGCAGTGATTTCGTTACGCCGACAGCAGGAAAACTGAGTCCGCCTTGATTTAGCTCCATATCTTCGCACCCTTATCTGACCAATTTTTTATCATGTCCAAGGTCGTGTTACTACTTGGTTTTTTAAGTAAAAGGATATGGGCAGTAAAAAGTAAAGCTCCCTGGCCCACGGACAAGCCATTGCCATCCAATCTCTTACGCAGGATGGATGCCTATGGGCGGGCCGCCAGCTACCTGGCAGTCGGGCTTCAGAAACTCTCCAGGCCGTTTTTGTTTCCCGGCGGCATTCCCAGCCGCGTATCGCCAGAGTGCCCGAGCTCGATCCACGAAGGCGGCGAGCTGGGCTACTCGCTCAGCCATGCGTTCGGCGATGCTCTACAATCCTAATCTCGCTGTTGCCTGCGTCATCAGCGACGGCGAGGCGGAGACTGGTCCGCTGACCAGTGACAAAGGCATCTATCTGAAGCAGCAGCTCAAGGACAAATTAATTGAACACAAGTAGTTCATAGCCAGGCACGATCAGGACATGCTGGAGATCTGCAACTAAAAATGGAAAGGATGACACAGCAATGGCGCTGCGGCTAATTGAGATGGTACTGCAGGAGAAGAACGGCGAAGAAGTCCGCGAACTTCTCAAGGAGCACAAGGTGCTGGAACATCGGCTGCTTCGACTGCAGGACGGGGAAGTGCTGATGCGGATTTTGCTAGACGCGGAACAGAGCGAGGCAGTGCTGGATTTGTTGGAGAAACGGTACACCGGTGATGAGGGTAACCGGGTGGTGATTCTGCCAGTCGAGGCGACATTGCCGCGCGCCGAGCCGGAACCGGTCGCCGCGCCTGGACAGCCGACATTGGAGGAAAAACCACCGGGGCGGATCGGCCGGGAGGAGTTGTATGAGGACATCAAGGATGCCGCGCAGCTTTCGCGGGTCTATCTGGCGATGACTGTTTTGTCCACCATCGTGGCGGCGATCGGCCTGTATTACAACAGCGTGGCGATCATCATCGGGGCGATGGTGATCGCGCCCTTGCTCGGGCCCAACATGGCGTTGGCGCTCGCCACGGCCCTGGGCGACCTGACACTGCTGCGACGCGCCTCCCTGACAGCACTGGCGGGGATAGCAACAGCGATGGTGTTGTCGGTGATTATCGGCGTGCTGCTGCAGGTCAACCCGGCATTGCCAGAAATTGCGTCGCGCGAGGGGATGGGGATAGGGGACATCGTGGTGGCTTTGGCATCGGGCGCGGCAGGGGCGCTGGCATTCACCACGGGTGTGTCGGCAACATTAATTGGAGTGATGGTGGCAGTGGCGTTGTTGCCGCCGCTGGTGGCGTTCGGGCTGTTACTGGGTGGCGGGCATCCGACATTTGCTATGGGCGCGTTATCGTTGTTTCTGATGAACCTGATTTGTGTGAATCTGGCTGGTGTGACGACATTTATGATACAGGGTATACGCCCGGCGACTTGGTGGGAGAAAGATCGGGCCGTGAAAGCTACGCGCATCGCCATTGCACTGTGGGTGGTGATGTTGGCAGCATTGGGCGGCATGATCATGCTGTTACGAAAGAGCTGACCATGGCACAGGTAATTCAAGTGGTCAGCGCCCCGAAGGTTACCGCTTGATGATCTTCAAAACTTTGACTTAAGGAGTTCCAGAATGACTATACAACTCAGTGAAGAAAACAGCGGGAAAATTCTTGTCGTACACGTCAGTGGTAAGTTGGTTAAAGCTGATTACACGCACTTTGTGCCCGAGTTCGAGCGACTCGTGCAGCAGCACGGAAAGTTGCGCCTGCTGTTCGACATGACCGGCTTCCACGGCTGGGAAGTCAGCGCGGCCTGGGAAGATTTCAAGTTCGGCGTCGAACACTTCGCCGATATCGAAAAACTTGCGATGGTCGGGGAAAAGCGGTGGCAGCAAGGCATGGCAACGTTCTGCAAACCATTCACTAAAGCGGTGGTCAGATATTTCGATCACACCGACGCCGCTGAGGCGCGGAAGTGGCTGGGCGAAGCGTAGCAGCTTTGGATGTGGATGCTATGGTTACAAATGTACGAAAACCATGTCTTATATTTTTAATCAATCTTAAGTAAAACGGACGTCCAGTATCTGAAATGCAGAGCATGTGGTTGGCCGCAGCACCATAAAAACGTACGAAGATTACGCACCCGAATGGAAACTGAAACCATTTTAATTTTGCTGTTCGTTGTGGCCACGGCCGTGGCGATTGCAGTGCAACGTCTGGCTGTTCCATACACGGTGGCCTTGGTACTGACCGGCCTCATATTGGGGCTGCTGAAAGCCTTTGAAGCGCCCCACCTGACCAAGGCATTGCTGTTCGGCGTCTTTCTGCCGGGGCTGCTATTCGAGGCTGCGTATCACATCGAGTTCAAACAATTCTGGCGTAACCGGCTGGCCATTTCCTCACTGGCCTTGCCGGGCGTGGCGGCGGCGATTGCGCTAACGGCCCTGATTTTGCCAACGGTCGCCAATGCCTTGCATTTCGTAAATGATTTCAGCTGGAAACATGCGCTGGTTTTTGGAGCGATCATCTCCGCCACCGACCCCATCGCCGTTGCCGCAATCTTCAGGAACATGGGTGTCCCACAACGTCTATCTGTACTGCTTGAGGGAGAAAGCCTGCTTAATGACGGTACAGCGATTGTTTTCTTCACGCTCAGTGTGGCGCTCGTGGCCGGGGCAGAGATTACATCCGGTGAGCTGGCCTTCTCTTTTATCAAAATCGTCGGCTTCGGCGCACTTATCGGTGCGGTCATTGGACTGAGTATTTCGCAAGTCATCAAGCAGGTGGTTGACCCGATGATCGAGATCACGCTGACGATGATTGCCGCATATGGTTCATTTCTGGCCGCCGAGCACTTTCAATACTCTGGCGTGATTGCTACCGTAACGGCGGGGATGCTCTGCGGAAACTACGGAATCCGTGTCGGCATGTCGCCTTCGACCAGAATCGCCGTGGATGCATTCTGGGAGTACATCGCTTTCGCGTTGAACTCCATCATCTTTCTGCTGATTGGCCTTGAAGTGCACTTCGACACATTGCTGGCCTCTTGGCAAGCGATCCTGATTGCCTATCTTGTGGTCACGGGAGGCCGGGCACTGGTCATATTCGGCGCATCTGCGTTATTGCGCATGACACGGGAACAAATTCCCTGGAACTGGAGTGTGATCTTGACTTGGGGAGGATTGCGCGGTGCGCTGCCCATGGTGCTTGTGCTTAGTCTCCCGCAGGATTTTCCACATCGGGAATTATTGGTCCCAATGACCTTTGGGGTTGTCATTCTTTCTATTCTTGTCCACGGGTTGACGATGTCACCGTTGCTGAGGTGGTTAGGTATCGTGCGCGGGCAGCAGGAGCGTACGGAATACGAACTGGCACGCGGAGAGTTGCAGGCAGCTCATGCCGTGTTGAAGGAAATCGATCAAATGTCTCATGTCTATTACACCAATCCGGAGGTGCTTGCCAGCCTGCGTAACGAATATGAGCAAAAGATTGAGCGTGGGAGTGCGGCACTGGGAAAATTGCATCTCGATAAAGAGCAACTTCTTACCGAGGAATTGCAACGGGCCAGGCGGCACCTGAAGTCGGTGGAAAAAAGTGCAGTAATCGATGCTTTTTACCGTGGAACTCTCAGCCAGAGTTCCCAGGAAAAATTGCTTGCGGATATAGACGCGCAGTTGCTGCGTCTTGAATCGGGAGAAACAGATGGGGTTGCTGCGCAAAAACCATTTCCAGATCCTGCACCCGGGCAAAACCCTATGAAATAGGTGGATGTGTCAGATAAGAGCACAACCGGACTTGCAATGCCATATTGAACCGCCGTCAGCCAGCAACCTCTTCGGTATTGCCAAGGCTTTGATAGCGCCAAGGATATGAGCCCGACAACAAGTATCCCGCGACTCACGAAACCTGCGGCGTAGCAATGACAGGAGAATGAATATTATGGAGCACGATACTGACCAATCCAAGCCACCCGATGCTAAATCAGGAGTGCAGACAAATGTGAAGAGTGACCTGAAATCCCTGCCCCTGGCAGAAGTGGAGAAAAAATTGGGGTCGTCGCCGGAAGGCCTCAGCCAGGCCGAGGTGCAGAAACGGCTGGCGCAATACGGGCCCAATGAGCTGGAAGAGAAGCAGGCCAATGTTTTCCTGAAATTCCTCAGCTATTTCTGGGGGCCGATCCCGTGGATGATCGAAGCAGCCGTCATCCTCTCGGCGGTCGCCCGGCATTGGCCGGATTTTTTCATCATCCTGGCGCTCTTATTGGCCAATGCCGTGGTCGGGTTCTGGGAAGAACACCAGGCGGGCAACGCCATCGCCGCGCTGAAGGCCAAGCTGGCGCTGAAGGCCCAGGTGAAACGTGATGGCAAGTGGATCAGCCCGCCAGCGCGTGAACTGGTGCCGGGCGATGTCGTCCGCGTGCGCTTGGGCGACATCGTACCGGCGGATGCGCGCCTGCTGGAGGGCGACCCGATCGAAGTGGATCAGTCGGCACTGACGGGTGAGTCGTTGCCCGTCACGCGCAAGCTTGGCGACGCGCTGTTCTCCGGGTCGATCGTTCGCCAGGGCGAAATCAACGCCATGGTCTATGCCACGGGTGCGAACACCTACGGCGCACGCCTGCTGGCCAGGAAAGAGGCGATCGTGACCCGCTTGGCGGCGATCGAGGAAGTGGCGGGCGTGGATATTCTGTGCTCGGACAAGACCGGCACGCTGACCCAGAACAAGCTCACGCTGGGCGATCCGTTCTGTGTAGACGGCATCTCTGCCGATCAGGTCATCCTGAATGCCGCATTGGCTTCACGCGCGGACAACAAGGACAACATCGACTTGGCCGTGCTGGGCGGCGTGAAAGATGATCAGGTCTTGAAGGGTTACCAGGTAGTTCATTTTCAACCGTTCGATCCGGCGCATAAGCGCACCGAGGCTACCGTCAAGGCTACGGGCGGAAAACAGTTCTGGGTGACCAAGGGCGCGCCGCAGGTGGTTTTGGCATTGGCGGCCAACGCCGGTGAAGTAAGTCCTGCAGTACACAAGGCTGTCGATGCGTTTGCGACGCGCGGTTTTCGCTCATTGGGCGTGGCGCGGGCGGATCAGGAAGGCAAGTGGCAGTTTCTCGGCGTGCTGCCCTTGTTCGATCCACCGCGCGAGCAGGCCAAGGCTACCATTGCGACGGCCCGCCAGATGGGGGTCAATGTCAAGATGGTGACCGGCGATGCACTGGCCATCGCCCGCGAAACCGCCGAAAAGCTGGGGCTAGGCACCAACATCCTGGATGCCAGTGGCTTTGGCGACACCAAGCATCATGAGACGGGGCAGTTAGTGGAGTCCATCGAGAAAGCAGATGGCTTCGCCCAGGTGTTCCCCGAACATAAGTTCCATATTGTGGACGTCCTGCAAAAACGCGGCCATATCGTCGGTATGACGGGCGATGGGGTGAATGATGCCCCCGCGCTGAAGAAGGCCGACTGCGGCATCGCCGTCTCGGGTGCGACGGACGCGGCGCGCGCGGCGGCCTCCATCGTGCTGATGACGCCCGGCTTGTCGGTGATCATCGACGCAATCAAGGAGAGCCGCAAAATCTTTCAGCGCATGAACAGCTACGCCATCTACCGCATCGCCGAGACGCTGCGCGTGTTGCTGTTCATGACACTGGCGATCCTGATCTTCAACTTCTATCCACTGACGGCGGTGATGATCGTGATACTCGCTTTGCTCAATGACGGCGCCATCCTGTCCATTGCCTATGACAACGTTCATTACCAGGACAAGCCCGAGGCCTGGAATATGCGCATGGTGCTGGGCGTCGCCACGGTGCTGGGCATCCTCGGACCCGGTGGCAGCGTTTGGCCTGTTTTACCTCGGCGAGCGCGTCTACCACCTCGACCATGCGCATATCCAGACGCTGATGTATCTGATGCTGTCCGTGGCAGGACATCTGACGATCTTCCTGACGCGCACACGCGGCCCCTTCTGGTCCATCCGTCCGGCACCGATACTGATGCTGGCCGTGTTCGGTACGCAAACCGTGGCGACGCTGATCGCGGTTTCCGGCTTGTTCATGACTCCCCTCGGCTGGGGCTGGGCGCTGTTTGTCTGGGGCTATGCGCTGGCGTGGTTCCTCGTGAGTGACCGCGTGAAACTGTTTGCCTATCGGGTGTTCGACCCCGGCACCGAGTCCTTGCTGGCAAGAAAATTTTCGACACAACCCATCAAAGGATAGCTATGAAGCTCATTTCAAAGGATTACCAGGTAGAGGAAGGTGAGAAAGTCAAGCTCAAAAAGTGGCCCACGCTGGTTAAGCCCGCTTACAAGTCGAAAAAGCAGTATCAGGAACTTCTCCAAGAGCACGTCCACGAACTAAGTGCGTTACAGCAACTCCACTATGCCTCCAACCAGCATGCAGTGTTACTGATTTTTCAGGCGATGGATGCCGCAGGCAAGGATGGCGCGATTCAGCACGTGATGTCAGGTATCAATCCACAAGGTTGTCAGGTCTTCAGCTTCAAACATCCAAGCCCTATGGAGTTGCAGCATGATTTTCTATGGCGAACCACACAGTCCCTGCCAGAACGCGGTCGTATCGGCATTTTCAACCGATCCTATTATGAAGAGGTATTGATTGTTCGCGTGCATCCGGAGATTCTCCGCAGCCAAGGGTTGACGGATGCGCAACTTGACGAGGAAACCATCTGGCAGGAACGTTATCGCTCCATCGTGGACATGGAAAATCACCTCTATCGCAACGGCACACGGATCATCAAGTTCTTTCTTCACCTTTCTGAAGAAGAGCAACGTAAGCGTTTTCTCGAACGCATCGACGAGCCAGAAAAAAACTGGAAATTCAGTCTTGCCGACATTGAGGAGCGAAAATTCTGGAAGGAGTACATGCAGGCCTACGAGGCTTGCTTGAGCGCAACAAGCACAAACAATGCACCTTGGTACATTGTTCCCGCCGACGACAAGGAGAACACCCGCCTGATTATTTCTACTATCATCCTGGATACCTTCAAGTCGCTCAAAATGAGCTATCCGAAAGCCGACACAACGCGCCAGCAGGAACTGCTGTTGGTCCGCCGCCAATTGGTGAAAGAAGCTGCAGACAGCGAATAGATACCCAACACACTCTCAAGGAGTTGATGAAATGGCAAAAATTGAGCAAATAGAACTGGACGAGCATCGCAGTGAAATCATTGCTGATGTAAAAGAGGTGGTCGAGAAATATCGCGCCATATTCGATTGGGATATTCCGGAGATTGACCAGGCTCTGGCGAACAAATTGATCCTGCAGGAAATTCGTAAGGCACTGGATGCTATCGAAAAGGAAATGGCGGGTTGATCACAAAACACATGCTACGGTTCATTTAGTTGCCTGTCTTGTCTGTCAGGCCGGTTGGGAATAATAGCTGCAAAAGCCCAATCAAGTGAGTATTTTTTCGCTACACTGAAGATATTGAAAAAATTCAGCCTAAGCGGTTACAGCCAGCTAACGCTGCCTTATCAGCAAGCTGCAGCGCATTGATTTTGTCAGGATGAAAATTGATGGCAGCCATGCTAGCTATGAAAAATTACTGTTTGGCTGAAATAACAATATGAAAGATGAAGGCTGATATGAGTGATGCCCATGACCGCACGGCACCAGCTGACGCACTGGTGATTTATGGAGTTACCGGTGACCTTGCTCACAAGATGATTTTTCCAGCCCTTTACGCAATGGCCAAGCGCGGGGTTCTTGACATACCGGTGGTGGGGGTTGCTGCTCCGAAGTGGAGCCTGGCGGAGATGCGCCAAAAGGTAGTGGATAGTATCAGGCAGGCTGGCCGCATTGATGATCAGGATGCCCTGGACCAGCTTCTTTCCAGGCTCCAGTACGTGAGCGGCGATTATAATGACATATCAACTTTTCATGCCCTAAAGCAGGCACTGGGCCATGCGCAGCGTCCAGCACACTACCTTGCTATCCCGCCTGTATTGTTTTCGACGGTAATCAAAAGCCTTGGCGCTACGCACTTGGCCGACCAGGCACGCGTCATTGTCGAAAAACCGTTCGGACGTGACCTACCCTCGGCGCAGGAACTCAATCGCATCGCGCAGTCGGTATTTTCGGAAGACTCCATCTTCCGTATTGATCACTATCTTGGAAAAGAGGCGATCATGAATATCCTCTATTTTCGCTTCGCAAATTCTTTCCTCGAGCCAATCTGGAACCGCAACTGTGTGGCCAGCGTGCAGATCACGCTATCCGAGGATTTCGGCGTGAAGGGCCGCGGCGCGTTTTATGAAAGTGCCGGATGCCTCCGCGATGTCATCCAGAACCATCTATTCCAGATTGTCGCGTTACTTGCCATGGAGCCGCCTTCCCATCAGAGTTTTGGCGCTATTCACAGTGAGAAAGCCAAGGTGTTCCAAGCTATGCGGCCCTTGCAGCCGGAAGATGTTGTGCGCGGCCAATACGTAGGTTACCGGAATGAACCAGGTGTAGCGAAGGATTCAGACGTCGAAACGTTCTGTGCCTTGCGGCTGTTTATCGACTCCTGGCGCTGGGCGGATGTGCCTTGGTATCTGCGGTCCGGGAAGTATCTGGCGGCAACTGCTGCGGAGGTTATAGTGACGTTGAAACCGCCACCGCAAAAACTTTTTGACGACTCGGTCCAGGAAGATGGTCAGGCCAATTATCTGCGCTTCCGGCTTTCGCCAAACTCTGCCGTGGCGCTCGCCGCTCGCGTCAAGCGCGTCGGCAAGGAGTTCGTCGGTGAGCAGCGCGAACTCTATCTGCTAGATGAGCATTTAGGAGAAGAATCACCCTACGAGCGGCTATTAGGAGATGCCATTGCTGGTGATGGTGCTCTTTTCACCCGAGAAGATGCGGTTGAGGCTGCTTGGGCTGTGGTTGATCCAGTTCTTAAGATGAACCAGCGCACCCACCTCTACGACCCCGGCAGTTGGGGGCCCAAAGAGGCTGATGCACTCGTTGCAGAAGACGGAGGCTGGCACAATCCGATACTCTAAAGTAGGCTTAATTCATATTATCGAGCGTAGTGACAACGATCCGCTTTGGCAATTACTCAAAGCCAAATGCATGCAGCTTGCGCGAGAACGGGGTGTGCCGCCTTATGTAATTTTCCATGACAGCACACTGCTGGAAATCCTCAACCGCAGACCTGCCACGCTGGACGCACTGGTGCAGATTGGCGACGTGGGCCAGGCCACGCTGGCGTATTATGGAGATGCGTTTCTCAAAGTGCTGGAAGATGCGGCAAATGCCTGACCCTGTACATGTACCTTCTATGCAACGCGGCTTACAAATCTGGGTAGATGCCGACGCCTGCCCGCTCGTCATCAAGGAAATCCTGTTTCGCGCTGCGGAACGCACGCACATTCTGACTACACTAATCGCCAACAAGCTGATGCGCGTGCCGCCATCACCTTATATCAAGGCCTTCCAGGTGCCTGCCGGTTTCGATGTGGCAGACAATAAAATCATGCAGGAACTGCAGGCAGGGGATCTGGTGATTACAGCCGACATACCACTGGCTGCCCAGGTCATTGCCAAAGGCGGCCATGCACTTAATCCGCGCGGTGAATTCTATTCGCTAGCCAATATCAACGAGCGGCTTGCCATGCGCAACTTCATGGAAGAGTTGCGCGGCAGCGGTGTGGACATTGCAGGGCCCTCGGCATTCAGCCAGGGGGATAGACAGGCGTTTGCGGCGGAACTGGATCGCTTTCTTGTACGTCATGGCAGGCATGACAAATAGTTAATGCCCGGTTATTCAATATCCAGTAAAAAAACCGACTGGTGCTAGCGCCTGCCCTGGCACAGCAGTTTCTCAAACTCCTCAACCGTTACCGGCCGCGAAAATAGATTTCCTTGGGCGTAGTCGCAGCCAGCGGCTATCAATAAGTCACGTGCTTCTGTGGTCTCCACCCCTTCGGCGATTACTTCAATGTCAAGTTTGTGCGCCATCACAATAATAGCCCCACATAGCGCCAGATCACTGGAGCCAGGGGACAGATTATGCACAAACGACCGGTCAATCTTGAGGTAGTCAATATCGAATTTCTTGAGATAGGCCAGCGTCGAATAGCCTGTGCCAAAGTCATCGAGCGACACTTGCATGCCTGCGTCGCGGAATTCAAACAGCTTGTCGGTAACGTCAGTGCTTGCATCCAATAACAGGCTCTCGGTAATTTCCACCACTATGCTTTGCCAGGGCAAGCCGAGTGTCTGCAAATAATCGATCCAGGACCGATGGTCTCTACCTGCGTTATGAAACTGTACGGGCGACTTGTTGACGCTGATCTGGAATTTGGCATCGTACATTGCACGCCAATGCCCTACCTGCGTGGCTGCCTCATGGAACACCCACTCACCGATATCCAGTATGAGACCCGTTTCTTCGGCGATGTGGATGAATTCACCGGGGCTGATGAGGCCGCGCGTCGGGTGCTGCCAGCGGACCAGGGCCTCTGCCTTGTGGATAGCCCCGCTCGCCAGTTCCACGATGGGCTGGTAGTAGACCCTGAATTCACCACGAGCCAGCGCAATGCGCAAATCATTGGCCAGCCGCATCCGATTCTGTGCAGCCTCCTGCATGGATGGGGTGAAATAATTATATCGGTTGCGACCTTGGCTTTTGGCGGCATACATGGCCTGGTCGGCATTCTTGAGCAGTTGCTTGACACTGCCGGCATCCTCAGGATAGAACGTAATGCCTATGCTGGCAGTAACATAAGCGGTTTCAATTCCAAGTGAGAATGGCTCAGCGATTTTCTGCAGGATATTCTGCGCGACACGTTCAACGTCACCGGTATCAGCCAGTTCCCCGACAATGATAGTAAATTCATCGCCGCCCAGGCGCGCCACAACATCAGTGTCACGCACACAGCTGCGCAGGCGCTGCGCGACATCCCGCAGCAGGATGTCTCCCATATCATGACCGAGGGTATCGTTAACTTCCTTGAAGTGGTCCAGATCAAGAAAAATCAGCGCCAGTGGCAGGTTAGCACGATGGGCTTTCCTGATATCCTGTTCCAGGCGATTGAGAAACATATGGCGGTTAGGCAGGCTGGTAAGGGGATCGAAATTGGCCTGTTGCCAGATCAGCTCATCGGATTCTTTTTTCTCGGTGATATCAGAGAACAGTGCGACTCGGCGGTGGACCGAACCATCTGCATTGAAAGTAGAGTTGATGGTGAGCCATTCGGCAAAAATATCGCCATTCTTGCGCCGGTTCCAGATTTCACCCTGCCAGCAGCCTGTGCTATTGATGACATGCCACATGGCTTGGTAGAAAGCCTCATCCTGATGGCCGAAACTGAGCATGTGAGGGTTCTTGCCGATGACTTCATCCAGAGTGTAGCCTGTCAGCTCGGTAAAAGCCGGATTAATGGTAATAATAGCGCCGTCAGCATCAGTGACCATCATCGCCTCGCCACTATGCTGATACACCAGCAGGGCCAGTTGCCTTTCCTCGTTGGCGCGGCTTTGATCAATCGCAATCCCTGCCAGGCCGGCTACCTGTTCTATCAGCTGGATCTCGTCCTCGGTTGGAGTTTTGACTTCATGATGATAAATGGCAAAAGTGCCGAGCACTTTACCGGAAGTACCCTTGATCGGTTCCGACCAGCATGAGGCCAGCGATGCTCGAGCGGTAATTTCCCTATAGGGTCCACAGTATGGATGGGTCTGGATATCCTCGACAATCACGCGCTGGCCGGTAAAGGCCGCCGTGCCGCACGCGCCCACACCCATGCCGATTTCAATACCATGCAGAGCTGCATTATAGAAAGCCGGCAGGCCGGATGCAGCACCGGCATGAAGACTCTTGCCATCGCTGCTTAACAACAGGACGCTGCACAGCATGGCCGGGTTTTCAAGTTCGATGCTATCTGTAATGGACTGCAGGATATCCTTTAATGGTGCACCCTTGGCCAGCAAGCCTAGTACCAGTTTATACGCACGCTCCCGATGCTCGGCACGCTTACGCTCGGTGATGTCAACAAAGGTGACTACCGCACCAACAATCAAACCGTCCTGGAATTGCGGATACGACCAGTATTCGGCAGAGAAACAACTACCGTCCGCCCGCCATAGCATCTCATCGTCAGCGTGTGCGCCTGCACCTCGTTCAAAATTCTGAAAAATCAGTTGCTTATCTACTGGATGATGTGTTTCATCCGCATGTGCATGATGTATCCGCCTATGCATGTTCTTTCCGAGCAATTCTTCCGCATGCGTATACCCGAGCAAGTTGACACAACTGGCATTACAGAATGTGCAGTTCCCCTCCAGGTCTATGCCGTATATCGCTTCTGCAGTTGAGTCCAGTATGAGATGAAGCCGGTCTTGCTGTATGCGCAATACTTCAGCGGCCTGCCTGCGTTCGGATTGACGTTTGTGCAGGAAAAAGGCCGCAAACCCCATGAAACCGATGACCAAAGGCACAAGATACTTGAGCATATCCTTGATCGTAGGTTCTTTTTCTTCGTACACGCCGAACCATTTTTCGTAGATGGCATCATAAACGCCGCTGGATTTGGTTAATGCCAGGCCTTCGTTAATCCTGGCAAGCAATTCGGCATGGCCTTTTTGCACGGCAAAAGAGAATTTCTGTGAAAAACCTAGTTTGACATCCAGCGCGCGGATATTCGAAATCTTTGATTGCTGTAAGGACTGCATCCCGACCAGTTTGCCGATCAGCATTGCATCATGCTGACCCGAGGCCAGCAGCCGGAAACCTTCTGCGACAGTGTTTACCTGTACGAGCCGCTTCTGCCAGCCTCGTGAAATAGCATAATCGCGAGCCAGATCAGCATTGAGGACAATAATGGATTTGCCTGCCAGGTCAGCTTCCGAGCGGATACCTGGTTCATTCTTGCGTACGAAGATGGCGCCATTGACAGTCACGTAGGGAACAGTGAAGTCCGCAAAGCGACGACGCTCCTCAGATGGGGCAAGTTTGATTAATACGTCAATCCTGCCTGTTTCGAACTCATGAAGAATCTGATGAAAAGGTTGGACGCGGATCGTATAGCTGAGCCCTGCTTCCTTGGCGACCGCTTTCCATAAGTCAACGGCAAACCCAGCCACGGTTTTATCTGCCCGGCCAACGGCAAAAGGCGGAAAATCCGACTCGCTTCCAACCAGTAGCGGCTTGTCAGTGTTTACTCCAGTCCCACCAGCCATGCCAGTAAAAACCAGCAATAGCATCATCGCTAATAAGCGCATATGCTGCATCCTTATTTGACGCTGATAGTCACGCTAATCATGCGCTATTTCCCTCATCACCCAAGCTCCATGAATAATAATGCAGTCTGTGCCTGATCACCGTTTAAATATTTACATTTTTAATAACGGCAAGTTATCGAGTGATGTCAGTGGGGCAAGCCATAATGGCGGCGACACATCAGCACGCGCCTTCGGCTTGACTGCCTGCCCCGGCATGGGCATGCTGGTGGGCATTATTATCGCTCGGGATCTGCGCCTGTGAAACTTGAAACCTGGGAATTGCTGAGCTATGTCGTTACCGTATTCGGCCTGCCGCTGGCGATTATTTCCTTCATATTTGAGCAACGCAAGGAACGGGAAAACGAGGAGGAAGAGGTTTATCAGCTGCTATCCGATGCCTATACCGATTTCCTCAAGTTGGTAATGAGCAACCCTGACCTCAAGCTGCGCTCACAAAATGAGATTCCTGCACTCACCGAAGAGCAGCAGGAACGCATACAGGTGATGTTTGAAATCCTGATTTCATTATTCGAACGGGCCTACCTGCTGGCCTATGAAGACAAGATGACTGGCAAGCAGCTAAGGCGCTGGCGCTCATGGGATGATTACATGCGCGAATGGTGCGGCCGTGACGATTTCCGCAAAATGCTGCCGCGTCTGCTACATGGTGAAGACCCGGATTTTTCTGCTTACATTCTGCAACTGGCCAAGGAGCAAAACCTGGCGTGACAATTGGCCAACCGACCGCTTGATGGCGCCAGCCAGCCATTACAAAGCACCATCAAGCAGATGTATTTTGCAGATATTGCAGAATGGCATTTAGCTCCGCGGCCGGATCAGTAAAATCCTCGTAATTCTTATGCGCTCTTGCATACCAGTAGCGGCTGTTGCTTTCGTCATTTTCAATTTTATGCAGCACCGCATGGATCCAGTGACCGATACGATCATCTGACTCCTGGGCAATCAGGTGCGCCTGGTTCCAATCTCCACCCAAGGCCGCAGTGACCGCTAATTTCAAATCATCTTTACTCGCTGAAGAATTCAAGCTTCCTGCTCCTGGGCATGCGCTTTAACTGGGCCTCGGCAATAGTGGCGGTCGAGCGATCTGGAAATGTCATGGAAGCCAGTATCCTTAATGGCGGATTTGCACGTGTATAACGCGCACCTCGCCCCTGCTGATGGGCATCAAAGCGCGCCTCAAGGTTATTGGTGATGCCTGCATAATAGGCACCGCCCTTGCACTCCAGAAGATATAAATACCAGTCCATGGCTCGCAATATACAACAATTTGCCAGTAGTTGATCCTCAGATAAAAGCGAGCCTGCTTTTCGCAGCAGGTCAGGCCTCTCAATGGCAATGCAGGAACTTAAGATGCCTATCTTGAAGGGCGGGATACCCTTTTCGCCGTACTTTCAGGCTTTCTGACCCTGAAGCTGTTTCTCGCTGCCGGCGTCACAGGTGTTGCAGCGACAGGCTGCCAGGCCGGCACCAGATGCTTTTTCCCGTTACCAATCAAATCAGCACGCCCCATGTTTTTCAATGCTTCGCGCAGCAATGGCCAGTTGTTGGGATCGTGGTAGCGGATAAAGGCCTTATGCAGGCGACGCACTCCACCGGCTTTGGGGATAGCCACTTCTTCGCTGGTATCCGTGACTTTGCGCAGCGGGTTTTTACCGGAGTAATACATGGCGGTCGCCATGGCCATGGGCGTCGGTGTGAAAGTCTGCACCTGATCCAACCTGAAACTATTGCGTTTGAGCCATAAAGCCAGGTTGAGCATGTCTTCATCCGTGGTGCCGGGATGCGCCGCGATGAAGTACGGAATCAGGTATTGCTCCTTGCCGGCTTCCCTGGAAAAGCGTTCGAACATTTCCTTGAATTTATCGTAGGCCCCCATGCCCGGTTTCATCATCTTGGACAGCACGTTTTCTTCAGAATGCTCAGGGGCTATCTTGAGGTAACCGCCAACATGGTGCTGCACCAGTTCTTTCACATACTCGGGCGAAGTCACGGCGAGGTCATAGCGCAAGCCGGAGCTCACCAGTATCTTCTTCACGCCCTTGATAGCCCGCGCCTTGCGATAAAGCCCGATCAGTGCCGTGTGGTCGGTATTGAGGTTTTCGCAAATACCCGGGTACACGCATGATAGCTTGCGGCAGGATTTTTCAATGGTTTTCGACTTGCAGGCCATGCGGTACATATTGGCGGTCGGGCCGCCGAGGTCGGAAATCACGCCAGTGAAACCTTCCACCTTGTCGCGGATATCCTCGACCTCACGCAGAATCGATGCTTCAGAACGGCTCTGGATAACACGCCCCTCATGCTCGGTAATCGAACAGAAAGTACAGCCGCCGAAGCAGCCGCGCATGATGTTGACCGAAAAACGTATCACCTCCCATGCCGGGATTTTGGCGTTGTTGTATACCGGGTGTGGCTTGCGCGCGTACGGCAGATCGTAGACGTAATCCATTTCTTTGGTGGTGAGCGGAATCGGCGGCGGGTTGAGCCAGACTTCGCGGTCGCCATGTCGTTGCACCAGCGCGCGCGCATTGCCAGGGTTGGCTTCCAGGTGCAACACACGCGAAGCGTGGGCGTACAGGACTGGATCAGCCACTACTTCTTCATACGCCGGCAGGCGCACCACTTGAAAAGCGCGGTCGGCTTTGGGTTTGCGAATTATTTGAACAACATTAACTGCTGCATCTGCTTCAGCGGCCTGGACTGAGGTACTGGCACATGATTCACCAGTTTTTTCCATTGCCGGCTCCATGGCATATGGGTCTATCGGCGCATCTACTTTGCCCGGTCGATCCAGCCTGGTCGAAGCCACTTCCTGCCAGCCCTCGGGCAAGGCTTTGCGCAAATACGCCGTACCGCGAATATCGGTGATCTCAGCTATTTTTTCGCCCTTGCCTATGCGATGGCTCAGCTCGACCAGTGCCCTTTCCGCATTACCGTAGATCAGTATGTCCGCCTTGGAATCGACCAGCACAGAACGCCGTACTTTGTCCGACCAATAATCGTAGTGGGCAATGCGGCGCAAGCTGGCTTCAATACTACCTATCACCAGAGGTGTGTCAGCATAGGCCTCACGGCAGCGCTGAGAATACACCAGCACAGCACGATCCGGGCGCTTGCCGCCCTCGGCATTCGGGGTGTAGGCGTCATCAGAGCGAATTTTGCGGTCTGCGGTATAGCGATTGACGAGCGAATCCATATTGCCCGCAGTGACGCCGAAATACAGGTTGGGCTTGCCTAAGACCTTGAAAGCATCGGCCGAATGCCAGTCCGGTTGGCTGATAATGCCGACGCGAAAACCTTGGGCTTCCAGCAACCGCCCCACCAGTGCCATGCCGAAGCTGGGATGGTCAATATAGGCATCACCCGTGACCAGAATGATGTCGCACGAATCCCAGCCCAGCGCATCCATCTCGGCGCGACTCATGGGCAAGATAGGCGCTGCGCCAAAACGTTTTGCCCAGTAAGGACGATAGTTGTGAATAGAGTGGGTTATTTCCATAAGGCGGACATTTTACTCTTTAAATGGGTCGGAACGAAATCCAATTAAGTCAATTCCATTAATAAAGTTAGATACTTAGCATCGCGGCGATACATCGCGGGCGGCGGCTACTTATGTAGCTGGTGTTAAGTGGCGACCCTGCTCTAACTGCAGAAGATGGTAGACGCCCTAAATCAATAACCAGTACGAAAAACATGGTTATCATACGGCGCTTTGATTCCAGACGAACGTGCAATGCCTCGGCAAATGTGCGCCACAGAAGAGGAAGCGCCAGATTACATGTCAGAAACAGGCATCACTTGTGTGAAGCTGAAACAACGCTCGCATTGCAAAATCGTCGTCCCACTCGTGCTTGATTCCCTATATTATTTACACTCTTCAAGTGCCTGGATTCAGGCTGGCAGAGCTGATATGCATAGCGTACTGATTTAAGGATGAATTTCTCAAAAAGATTTTTAGGGTTCTTAATGCTATACCTGTTGTCGGGGTGCACGATTTATCAGCCCAAACCTTTACAGACCGCAGATCTTGACCTGCACATGCAGCCTCCCAGCCACGAGACCATAGCGCTTGATGCCGCAAAACTTCGGCACCCCCGCCTGAAACCGATCAAGTTTGATTTCTCGGCACCACTTACCGAAGATGAATTAGCCGTTATTGCCGTTCTCATCAACCCCAACCTGAAAGCCTTGCGCGTGCGCGAGCAGGTGGCCGAAGCGCAGGTTTTTGCAGCTGGACTGTTACCCGACCCGCAACTATCGATCGGACTGGATTTTCCATCCAGTGGCGGGCCCAATCTGGTCCCCGCCTACGCGCTTGGCTTGAATTGGCCTATTGCGGCGTTGTTTACACGCCCGGCAGAAAAGCATATTGCCGAGGCGCAAGCCCGCCAGGTGCATTACGACATTGCCTGGCAAGAGTGGCTTATATCGAATCAGGTCCGCTTGCTGGCGCGGCGTATCAGTTATTTGAAACGCCAGCTACTGCTCGCACAACAGGCGAGTGAAATTGCAAAACGCCTATTCGATATCACCAAGAAAAATGTAGATGCGGGCGATGCCAAGATAGACGAGCTCGCTTTGCGCAATGTCGCTTTTCTGGACGCAGAGGATCGCTCGCTGAGCCTGGCGCGGGATGTAGAAAAAACACGCCAGGATCTGAACCTGGCCTTGGGTTTGCCGCCGGACGAACCAATTGAACTCGCTGAAATACCATCTTATCCATTGCAACTCAATAATGCAGCTACGCTATTTGCCAGCGCCAAGGCGCAGAGGTTGGATCTGCTGGCGCTGCAAGCCGGTTATGAAAGCCAGGAGGCGAGCTTGTACCGTGCCACTTTGGCACAATATCCCGGCTTCAGCCTCGGCCTGACCCGCGCACGCGACACCAGCAATGTGCATACGCACGGCATAAGCATTAGCCTGGATATTCCCCTGTTTAATCGCAATCGCGGCAATATTGCCATGGCCAGCGCTACCCGCGAGCAGCTGCATGAGGAGTACGTGGCCCGCCTGCAACAGACTCGCGGGGATATTGCCACGCTGGTGGCAGATATCGAGCACATTGATCGGGAGCGTATTTCCTTAAGTATGCAGCTACCAGAATTGGCGCGCGAGGAAGCCGTGCTACGCAATGCCGCGCAGACCCGCGATGTGACCCTGACTGCCTACGAAGCCGTGCGCGGAACTTTGCTGGATAAACAACTCAAGCTACTGGGTCTTGAACAACTGCGCGCGGAACAGCAAATAGCCTTACAGCTCAGTGTTGGCGCATCCCTTAACCCTCGAGACCAGCCATGACATATCGCTATATATCGCCCGGATTCTTGTTGCTTCTATGTCTTTACAGCAGCCAGGCCAATGCCGATTCATCGGCCTCGGCACCCAGGCCGCCTGCTGTTTCTGCCATGGTCCAGACCAGCACGGCCAAGCTCAATCGCATGAGCGACAGCATGACGGTGTATGGCACCGTCGAATATGCGCCGGAGCAGTCGCGTGTGCTTGATGTGCAGGGTGAGGGCATTATTAACAAGGTGATGGTCGCCGCCGGCCAGAAAGTGCGCAAAGGCGATGCCCTGCTGGAATTAACAGCTACCGTGAACGCAAAGACAGAACTCGAGAATGCCCAGATTGCTGTCAAATTTGCCCGCAAGGATCTGCAGCGCCTGAGGGATTTACGCACGCGTCAGCTGGCTACCAACCTCGACGTACAGACCGCAGAAGAAACCCTGGCCAAAGCGGAAACCGCATTTTCCAGCGCGCACAAACGCCAGGGCGGCGGCAACGTGCGCGTGCTGAGAGCTGAAATGGATGGAATTGTCGACCAGGTGAATGTACGTCAAGGGGAAATCGCCGCCGCCGGCGCGCCTTTGATACGCCTGGCCAAGGGCGATCAGCTGCGCGTGCGCCTGGGCGTTGAGGCAGAAGACTTGTCGCGCCTGCATGATGGGTTGCTGGTGCATATCATGCCGCTGCATCATGGTGCGCAGCCTAGCTCTGGTCGAATACAACAAATTTATCGGCAGATTGATCCGAAAACACGCCTGGCCGAGATTGTAGTCACTTTACCAAGCGCCCCCGGACTTTTCCCTGGCGCCATGGTTAAAGGAGAAATCGTGCTGGCCCAGCAGACCGTATTGACCGTGCCCAGAAGCGCTGTATTGTCGCGCAATGGCAAAAATTATGTGTTCCTGGCCAAAGACATGCGTGCCACATTACGCTGGGTAGAGACCGGGAACGACAATGGCAGCAATATTGAAATCCGGCGCGGCCTGAACGCCGGAGATGTAGTGGTCAGCCTTGGCAACTACGAGCTGGAAAACGGCATGGCGCTGCGCGTTCAGGAGCAACATCCGTGAAAGACTGGCTGCAACTACATCGCCTGTCGCTACTGTTTTTACTGTTGATTGCTGTACTGGGTGGCGGTCTGGCTGCCTGGAATTTGCCCGTAGGCCTTTTTCCCAACATTGATTTCCCACGCATAGTAGTCAACATCGATGCGGGCGACCGCCCCGTTGACCGCATGGTGGTGGAGGTCACGCAGCCCCTGGAGAAAGCCTTGCGGGCCGTGCCGGAAGTACAGGGCATACGCACCACCAGCACCCGTGGTAGCGCTGATCTGTCCATTAGCTTTGCCTGGGGCACCAACATGGTGGCTGCCCTGCTGCAAGTGCAGGCGGCGGTAAACCAGTCCTTGCCGGGCTTGCCTGCAGGAACACGCTTTCTGGCAAGACGCATGGACCCGACGGTATTCCCCATGCTGGGCCTGGCCTTAACCTCAAAGAAAACTGATCTGGTGTCGTTACGTGACTTTGCCTATTACCGTTTACGGCCCAGATTAACCGCCATAGAAAATGTCGCAAGCGTTGAGGTGCTGGGCGGCCGCCAGGCGGAATATCAGGTCATCGTCAATCCCGCCAAGCTGCAGGCGATGGGTTTGACGCTGGCAGATGTAGCGCAAGCGTTGACGGCCTCCAACATCCTGACAGCCGTAGGCCGGCTGGAAGACCATTACCGCCTTTATCTGACCTTGTCCGACACGCGCCTGCACAATATGGAGGAAATAAAACATACCATTTTGCGCAGCGGCGCCAATGGCCTAGTCGACCTCGCCGATGTGGCGGAAATCCGCGCGGGCGAATTGCCGGAGTGGACACGTGTTAGTGCCAATGGACATGACGCGGTATTGGTCAATATCCTGCAGCAGCGAGGTGCCAATACACTGCAAATAGCAAAGGATGTAAAAGCGGTTTTATCTTCTTTTGCCAAGCAGACCCCGCCTGATACAGACATCAGGATTTACTACGATCAATCTGAGCTGGTCGCCGCAGCGGCCAGCAGCGTGCGCGATGCCATCCTGATAGGCGCTTTGCTGGCCGCAATCATCCTGTTTGCGTTCCTGAGAACATGGCGCATTACCCTGGTAGTTGCCATTGTCCTGCCCAGCGTACTGGTCAGCACCATGCTGCTGTTACACGCCTTCAACCAGACCTTTAATATCATGACGTTGGGCGGTATGGCAGCCGCCGTGGGGCTGATCGTAGATGATACCGTGGTCATGCTGGAACACATCATGCGCAGGCTTACCGAATCGGCCCGATCTGGCTATAACACAGTATTAGGCGGTGCCATGGAAATGGCGCGGCCATTATGGGGTTCATCGCTGGCAACGCTGGTCGTTTTCCTGCCATTGGCATTCCTGAGCGGTGTTGCCGGCGGATTTTTCAAGGCGCTGGCATTGACCATGGCCGCCAGCCTTGCCATTTCATTTATCGTTGCCATGCTGGTAGTGCCATTATTGGCCGATGCGCTGCTCAATCGCAAATCAGCAGAAAAACTGGAAGCTGTCGGCCCGCTGATGTCCAGGCTGCGGCATCATTACGGGCACTTCATGGCCCGGCTACTCAAACATCCGCTGTGGGCCTTGCCTGTCATTCTCATGTTCATGGCGCTGGGCTACCTGGCTTACGCCAATCTGGGATCCGGATTCATGCCTAAAATGGATGAAGGCGGCTTTATCCTTGATTATAAAAGCCCTCCGGGCACCTCACTCACTGAGACCGACCGCATATTGCGCCAGGTAGAGGCCATCATCGTGAAGACGCCGGAAGTTAATGGCTATTCCCGACGTACCGGACTCGCTCTGGGCGGCAGCATTACCGAAGCCAATGAGGGCGATTTTTTCATTCATCTGAAGCCTGCGCCACGGCGAAATATTGAAGCCGTCATGGCAGAGATACGAGAGTCTGTAGAAACCCAAGTCCCTGGATTGCGTATCGAAACCGCCCAGTTGATGGAAGACCTGATTGGGGATTTAACAGCGGTACCACAGCCCATAGAAGTCAAACTGTTCGGCGATGACAGCGGCGTTTTGAGAAAAATAGCACCACAAGTTGCCGAGCGCCTGCAAAAAATTTCCGGCGTGGTGGAAGTATTCAATGGCATCAGAATTGCCGGGGATGCCGTTGAAATCCGCGTAGACCGGGTCAGGGCAGCGATTGAAGGCATGGACCCGGACAACGTCACCAGGCAATTACAGGATATGGTGGGCGGCAATGTAGCGAGCCAAATCCAGGTAGGCGAAAAACTGGTGGGCTTGCGAGTGTGGGTCAACCAGGATTTAAGGGATCGTATTTCCGCTCTGCAAAACCTGAGGTTACGAGCGCCTGATGGACATTACCTGCCGTTGAAACGCATTGCCGAAATCAGCATTGCGGAAGGCCAGGCGCAGGAGTTGCGCGAGAACCTCAAGCCCATGGTGGCCGTGACCGGACGCATTGAGGGACGCGACCTCGGCTCTACCATGCGTGATGTGCAACAGACACTAAATTCGCTTTCGCTGCCGAATGGCGTCTATATTGAATATGGCGGGCTCTATAAAGAACAGCAGCAGTCCTTCCGGGATCTGACTATCGTTTTCCTGAGTGCGGTGTTGCTGGTGGCAGCGTTACTGCTTTATTTATACGAAGATATAGCCGTTGTGCTGAGCATTGTCATTACTTCGCTTCTTTCGCTCAGCGGCGTTTTCTGCGGGTTATGGTTAACCGGCGTGGAATTGAACATTTCATCCATGATGGGCATGACCATGGTGATCGGCATGGTCACAGAAATCGCAATTTTCTATTTTTCGGAACTCAAGCATCGCGACCATAGCAATGGCGACCCCATCGCAGCAGGCAAACTTCGCATGCGCCCTATCCTGATGTCTGCCATTGTTGCAATACTTGCCTTGATGCCGCTCGCACTCGGCTTGGGCGCCGGTTCTGCCATGCAGAAACCCCTTGCCGTTGCCATTATCTCCGGCCTGGTGGTAGCCGTGCCCCTCATACTGTTATTGATGCCCGCACTCTATGCATTGCTGGATAAAAAAGGTCTTGGGAAGTTAAGCACAGATTGAGATGTGCCAACTTACCGGGATGGTTGCTGAAAATGGGTATTATCGCGGTTCCCGAGTCAGCGCAGCTGAATCCAGGCAGCTTGCGTAAGGCTCACCGGTCAATTCAGCTGAGCGCAAACCTTGATACACGCTAAAACAAAAAGCCGCAATCTGCGGCTTGTTGATACCAGCTAAAGCTTAAAAATCAAGCATGGCTAGCCCTGCCTGGCATTTTCCCGTGCATAGTATTCACGCACTTCTGTCATATCGTAAGCGCGTGCCCATTCAATAATCTTTTCCAGCCCGGGTGCGCCAATTTCACCAACTTGCGCGTGTATGCCGGCTTGCTCGCGTATGACGAGGATGCCCGGGATTTTTTCCACTTCAAAATATTCGCCGATTTCCGGGTCGGCTTCTGTATTGACCATGCCAAAAACGATATCAGGATTTTTGTCCGCCGCGGCTTTGAAAACATCGGTAAAAGTAACGCAAGGCTCACACCACGGTGCCCAAAAATCGACAATGACGAAATCATTATTGGTGATGGTTTCCTTGAAATTGGCTTTATTAAGTTCGACTACGGCCATGATGCAATCCTGTTCATTGAGGAACATCAAATACTATCAGATGGCATAGCGGATTCCGGATAATTGCTTGGCAATTTTCACCATCTGGAGAAGATCATCCCAGCGACTGCTCGCGACTTGGCAGGCTAAATAACAGGCTTTCCCCAAGTGCCGCTAAAAAACAACTCCCCTAATTCGCGTCGCGCGCGCGGCGCAGTTTCGCGTTCCAGCACTTCGCCACTCAGGGTGGCGATAGCTGCAGGATGCCCCGCCGACATCATGGCCATTGGCGTGTATTGCTCGGGTACGGCAAAGGCTACACGTGCCTTGGCAGCGTCGAACCCACCCATCTGATGTGCCATCAAGCCCATGGCAGAGGCTTGCAAACACAAGTTCTCCGCCGCTGCGCCAGTATCATACTGGGCCCAGCGATTGGGCTTGAGGTTATGGCTGAACAGGCTGTCAGCTGTGGTTAACAGCAGCACAGGCGCATTTTTGACCCACGACTGGTTGCTTGGTACCAGGCAATCAAAAGCTTTTTGCCAGCCCGCGGCATCGGTATTCTTATCCCATACAATAAAGCGCCAGGGCTGGTCGCCATAACAGGAAGGCGCCCAGCGGGCGGCCTCCAGCAAGGTGATGATCTGTTCTTGACTGACTGCCTTGCCGGCATCGTAGGCGCGACCGCTCCAGCGATTAGCAAGGGTTGCGTTGATGGGAGTGCTGGTAATCGCGGGCTTGTTCAAATGATGCTCCTCTAAACTCGGCTCAAAGGCTTAAAACCACGGGACGGCTACAGGACCAGGCACACGGAACCCCAACACTTGCCGTACAAGTATGGCAATACTGTGCGTCATGCATCGTCACAGGCGCTTAATCCAAGGCTGGATAGTCGATATAGCCCTTCTCGCTGCCTCCATAGAAAGTCGCCTGATCTGGCTGATTCAATGGCGCATTCTTGGCAAACCGTTCGACCAGATCAGGATTGGCGATGAAGGGCACCCCAAAGGCAATCACATCCGCCCGGCCTGCGGCCAGAGCTGCATTACCGCCAGCTTTATCGTAACCCAGATTGGCCATGTAAGGACCGCTGAAATGCTTGCGTAGTTGCACGAAATCAAAAGCTGGGGTCGGCAAGCCGTGGCTACCGCCTTCAACCACATGCAGATAAGCCAGACCGAACGGACTGAGCACACGGGCAACATGGTTGAACAAATCCTGTGGCTTGGAATCCGCAATATCGTTGAACGGATTGAGTGGCGAGATGCGCACGGCAACACGGTCAGCCCCTGCCACGGCCACCACATTCTGCACTACTTCCAGCAACAAACGCGCGCGGTTGAGCTTGTCGCCACCATAGCTATCAGTGCGCTTATTGGTACTGTCACGCAGGAACTGATCCAGCAGATAACCGTTGGCCGCATGGACTTCGACGCCATCAAAGCCGGCTTCCAAGGCGTTCCTGGTAGCCTGCACATATTCGGCAACCACAGCAGGCAACTCTTCGATCGTCAACGCACGCGGCGTGACAAAATCCTGCAGGCCCTGGTAGGTAAATGCCTGCCCAGCAGGCTTGATGGCAGATGGTGCTACTGGCAAGGCATTGTTCGGCAGCAAGGAGGGATGCGAGATGCGCCCTACATGCCATAGCTGCAACACGATTTTACCGCCTTTCGCGTGAACTGCGTCGACGACTTTTTTCCAGCCCTTGATCTGCGCTTTGCTATGGATGCCGGGTGTGGCCGGATAGCCATGGCCCATTTCGGAAACAGGCGTGGCTTCGGTGATAATGAGGCCAGCAGAAGCGCGCTGGGCGTAGTATTCCACGCTCATGTCCTGCGGCACATTACCCTCACCCGCCCTGTTCCTCGTGAGCGGCGCCATAGCGATGCGGTTTTTTAGCTCCATGCTGCCGAGCTTGATGGGGGTAAATAGATCAACCGTCATACGGTTCTCCTTCAAAAGAAACTTCAAGTGCTATTGAATGAACCCCGGAAACTGGAAGTACAAGCCGGCCTTATGCAAACCAGCCTGCATTCTGCAAAATCTTCTCAGGTGAATAAACGCATTATTGGCCAGCGCCGCATTCCGCAATCCTGCGCATAAGCTGGTTCAGCCTGGCTAGTTCCAAGGCTTGAAGTCCGGGCTGTTTTTAACGCCCTCGATAAACAAAGTAATCTCGATGTCGTTGCCAACCGGTGCGTTGGGCTTGAGGGGCCAGGTAAAGCCAAAATCTGTAGCCTTGAGCGCGGTATGCGCTTCCAGGCCCATGCGGTAACCACCCCAGGGGTCAGGTCCAAAACCCAGCACCTTGAAAGGGAAAGACATTTCCCGGCTCACACCATGCATGGTGAGAGTGCCCGTCAATATGCCTGCATTAGCACCGGTGGCTTGCACCTTGCTGCTCACGAACCGCATCTCGGCAAACTTGCCTGCGTCCAGATATTCTTCCTTCTTGATATGCGCATCGCGCTTGGCGTGATTGCTGCTCACGCTCAATACATTGATGCGTGCCTCGACACTGGAGTTGGCAAGATTGTCACGGTCGATGCTGATCTTACCCTTGACGTCGGTAAAAGTGCCGGAAGCCCGGGAAACCACGTGGCGGATATTCCAGTTGGCGAAGCTATGGGAGTTGTCGATAGCGTAAATTTCCACATTGGTAGCGAACGCGCTACAGGGGACCAACAGCGCCAATAATGCGATAGTTTTTTTCATCATTTTTCCTTATCAGTTAACTGCGTAAACGCTGCGTCACGCTGGCAACGCGCTCGCCGAGGCGCTCTGCCGTCAGCAAATCACTCTGGATCGGCCCCTTGTCCGGGCCTTCATCCGCATTGGATTGCGCCAAGGCACCGAGAAAACCGCCGAGACGATTCAAATCATTGACCGATCCCTTGCTGTGATTGTTCCCTGCCGGCAGGTCCAGACCCACCCAGATCATGGCATGTAGCGCGGCAAACACTGTAAGCTGCACCAGCGTAGACAGCTTGTCGCCGCTCTGGCTGGCGGAATTGGTGAAGCCAGCGGCAATCTTGTTTTTCCAGCCCTGGGTGAACCAGACCTTGGACGAGGCATCCATGAACGCCTTGAACTGTGCCGAGGCAGAACCCATGTAGGTCGGACTGCCGAAGATGATGGCATCAGCTGCCTCGAGTTTCTCCCATTGCTGCTGGGCCTCGTCCGAGGTCAGCAAGGTGACAGTTGCGCCTGGCACCTTCTGCGCGCCGCGCGCTACTGCCTGCGCTTGGGCTGCGGTATGGCCGTAGCCAGTGTGTAGGCGATTGCGACGTTAGACATATACTCTCCCAGGTTTAATGTGTAATTTCCGGTATGGCCGGAGGAAGATCGAATAACAGCAATTCGGCTGCTTCATCCGCCACCAGTTCGATGGTTTGCTGCGCATCAATAGCTGCAGCATCGCCGGCATGCAGGGCTTCACCATTGAGCGTGATGCTGCCGCGTGCAAGCTGGACGTAGAGGCTGCGTTCGTTTTTTACCGCATAGCTCAGGTGCGCGCCCTTGCTCATGCAGGTGGCGTAAAGCGCCACATCCTGATGAATGACAAGCGAACCTTCACGGCCATCACGCGAAGCTACCAAGCACCAGCGATCCTGCTTTTTTGCCTGCGCGAAGTGCTTTTCTTCATAACCCGGCGTGATGTTGTTACGTTCAGGCAACAGCCATATCTGCAACAAATGCACAGGCGCCGTGGCTGAAGCATTGAATTCGCTGTGTACCACGCCGGTCCCAGCCGTCATGCGCTGCACATCCCCGGCACGCAGCACGGACCCATTGCCCATGCTGTCCTCATGGCGCAGTTCACCTTGCAGGATATAAGTGACAATTTCCATATCACGATGCGGGTGCATGCCAAACCCTTGAGCCGGAGCGATGACATCTTCGTTAATCACACGCAGCACTGAATAACCCATGTATTCCGGATCGAAATAGCGCGCAAAAGAAAATGTATGGTAGCTATCCAGCCAGCCGTGATTGGCGTGACCGCGTGCTTGCGATTTTCTGAGCTTAATCATGTTGACCTCATTCAATAATATTGAATACCATAAAGCATGTTAATGCTTGTGTTCATCAATTAATAGCAAATAGTTTTGCATAAATCATTCAAATAATATGAATATAAAACTTTCTTTAGAGGCATTAGAGGTACTCGATGCCATTGCACGCAAAGGCAGCTTTGCCGCAGCGGCAGAATCACTGCACCGTGTGCCTTCCGCCCTTACTTATACGGTGCGCCGGCTCGAAGGCAACTTGGGTGTGCGCCTGTTCGATCGCAGCGGCCATCACGCCGAACTTACCGAGGCCGGAGCAGAATTGCTGCGCGAGGGGCGGAATCTGCTGCGCGCAGCCGCAGAACTCGAAGCGCGCGTCAAGCGCGTTGCGACTGGCGTAGAAACTGACCTGGGTATTGCGGTAAGCGACCTGTTTCGCATTCAATGCATTTATCCCATCCTGCATGAGTTCTACAGCCAGGGATTTGGTACGCGCCTGCGCTTGCTCACCGAAGTTTATGGCGGCAGTTGGGATGCCTTGATGACAGGCCGCGCAGACATCTCACTCGGCGCACCCGGCGAAGGCCCTCCCGGCGGCGGTTACGCCACGAAAGCACTAGGCACGCTAGAGTTTCACTTTGCTGTTGCCCCCGATCACCCATTGGCGGGTTTTCCCGAGCCTTTGCAAAATGCAGACATCCAGCAATTTCGGTCCATTTCCGATGCGGATAGTTCGCGCAATCTGGCACCGCGCACTTCCGGCATTCTTAGCGGGCAGGATGTGCTCACCGTGGCCGACATGCGCAGCAAATTACTGGCACAGGTCCATGGCCTGGGCGTCGGTTATCTGCCCAAGGGCTTGGCAGAACAATACGCAGCCAAAGGGGATCTGGTTATTAAACAGGTGGCCGAACCGAAACCGGAAGCCACAACATTTTTGGCCTGGCGCACCAGCGACGGCAAGGCCCAGCAATGGCTATTGAAACAATTTGAAAAATTAAGGTTGGAAGAACTGATGATGTAATGCCAAAATCAGCAAAACGCATATACCGTCCACCATATAAAATTCTAGGCTGACACGACCATGTCACAATTTCATTTTCCACGCGAACTCAGTACGATCAACCGCTTCACCGTACGTGCCATGCTCTGGCTCAATGGCTTTGCTCACATCATCATTGGCTTGGCCCTGGCTGTATCGGTACTGATGTTCACCTGGCTGTTTTTTCAAGATGTGATGCAGGCGGCGAGTGCAAACAATCTGGTTCATGGCTTCTTGCATGCACTTGGCACATTAATGCTGCTATGGTCGGTTTCTGCACTGATTACGGCAGAAATCCGCTACCTCATGGGCAACAACCTGGAAGTCGAAACCTTCGTAGAAGTCGGCATGGTCGTGGTGCTGCGCAAGCTCATCGTACTGCCGGTGCAAGATGCATCACCATCGGTAGAAGACCTGGCAATGTGGGTGGGTGCTGCATTCATGTTAGGGCTTATGTATGTGCTGGTGCGCTGGGGCGAACGCATAGGCAATGACCCAACTCCAGACCAGCACAAAACGCTGCAAGAGTAGTCACATATGACCCCCACCACTCCGCTTTATCTCAGCCATGAGATCCGTGCCATTGAACAAATGGCGGGGACGACCGGCCTCATGGAAAAGGCTGGGCAGGCATTGGCCACACTCGCTGATGACCTGCTCGAAAATGGTGACGATCCCATTTTGATTATTGCCGGGCCCGGCAATAATGGCGGTGACGCGCTAGTGGCGGCACGCTATCTCAAGCAAAGCTGGCATCGGGTCATTGCCGTGCTGGCGGGCGAACGCACCAAACTTCCTGCTGATGCCGCTGCCGCCTGCAATGCATGGCTGGCGGCCGGCGGCGCCCTGCTGGCCGGCATTCCTGAAAATATGCAATTCGGTCTCGTCATTGACGGCTTGTTCGGCATTGGCCTGCAACGGCCTTTACAAGCTCATCATGCCGGGCTCGTTGAGCAGATCAATCAACTAGCTTGCCCAGTACTAGCAGTGGATATCCCCAGTGGCCTGTGTGCAGACACCGGGCGCGTGCTGGGCTGCGCAGTCAATGCCACGTATACCTTAACCTTTCTCGGCCTCAAGCCCGGCCTCTATACGCTCGAAGGCCCCGATCATGCGGGTACAGTGCTGGTCAGCGACCTTGGAGTAAACGTGACCACACCAGCCAAGGGCTGGCTGCTCGAGCGCGAAATGTTCATACCGGCACTACCGCCGCGCCGGCAGAACTCGCATAAAGGCTTATTTGGCAATGTCGCGGTCGTGGGCGGTGCGGATGGCATGGTGGGTGCCGCCCTGCTAGCGGCGCGTGCTGCACTATTGATGGGCAGTGGCCGCGTATACGCTGGCCTGCTGTCAGATACGGCGCCACTGTTGGACCCGCTACACCCGGAGCTGATGCTGCGCCGTGCCGCCGGGCTGGCGCAGCATATCGCAGCCAGCTGCGCCATCATAGGCCCAGGGCTTGGGCGATCGCCGCAGGCAGCACAAATCGTCGCTGAGTGGATAGCACAACCCATACCGTTAGTGCTGGATGCCGACGCACTGCAACTCATCAGCATGCATCCGACGTTAAGAATTTCATTACAGCAACGCCCGCATCCTACGGTCATTACGCCCCATCCCGGCGAGGCCGCCAGCTTGCTCAGCTGCAGCAACGCCGAGATACAGCAGGACAGGGTAGGCAATGCCCTGAAACTGGCGCAGCAACTGCAAGTGATTACAGTGCTCAAGGGGGCTGGCAGCATCTGTGCGGAACCTGACGGGACCTGGTATATCAATACCAGCGGCAACCCCGGCTTATCCGGCGCAGGCAGCGGCGACGTGCTTGCCGGCATGATAGCCGGCTTCATTGCCCAAGGGCTGGCAGTCAATCATGCAACGAGACTGGGCGTCTACCTGCATGGCGCAGCTGCCGATGCGCTGGTAGCGCAAGGCACTGGACCCGTCGGACTCACCGCATCGGAGGTCGCATTAAAGGCACGCACACTTATTAATCAGCTGGCTTGAGTTAATAATCCAGATGGCAGAGGCTATATCACCATAATCATGCATACCGCTCCACATGCTATTACCGAAAAAATCATTCAGGCTGCAAGCAGCGTCATTCTTGGCAAGGAACCGCAGATCCGTCTGGCGCTGGCCTGTGTGCTGGCACGCGGACACCTGCTTATTGAAGATCTGCCGGGCATGGGCAAAACCACGCTAGCACACACGCTGGCACAGGTGCTGGGACTGGAGTTCCACCGCGTGCAGTTCACCAGCGACTTGTTACCCGCCGACATTCTCGGCGTTTCGGTGTATGACCGGAATAGCGCCGCATTCAAGTTTCATCCTGGCCCGGTCTTCACCAATGTGCTGCTGGCCGATGAAATCAACCGTGCCACGCCCAAAACGCAAAGCGCACTGCTGGAAGTCATGGAAGAAGGCCAGGTGACGCTGGAAGGCGAAACACGCAAGCTGCCGTAGCCATTTTTCGTCATCGCCACGCAAAACCCGCACTATCATATCGGTACGTTTCCGTTACCGGAATCCCAGCTCGACCGCTTCCTCATGCGCATCCAGCTTGGCTATCCGGACGCCTCTTCGGAACGTGATTTGCTGCAAAACACCGGCGGCCGCGATAGCGTAAATCAGCTGCAGCCCTGCACTGATGATGCAGGCCTGTTGCGGCTGCAGCAAGCCGTGCGCAGCATCCACATCTCGGATGCCCTGCTCGATTACCTGCAAGCGCTGCTTAGCTACACGCGCACTTCCTCACGCTATGCCGCAGGCTTATCGCCGCGCGCGGGGCTTGCCCTCAAGCAATGCGCACAAGCCTGGGCCATGATGCAAGGCCGTGATTTTGCCCTGCCGGAAGATGTGCAGGCTGTGCTGCCAGGCGTGGCCGGACATCGCCTGCAAACAGCAAGCAGCATGGATAATATTGGCGATGTGGCTAGCCACTTGTTGAACGCAGTCACCATTCCTTAACTGGCCGGTTTCCAGCTACATATGGCAATAGCGCTTAAACTACCCAACTGGAAACGGTGGTTGCGCGTTGCGCGCCCGCATCATGCTCCTGCCGTATTGAGCCGGCGCCATATCTATATCCTTCCTACGCGCTACGGACTGCTGTACGCGCTGGTGCTGGTCGGCATGCTGGTCGGTTCGATTAACTACACACTCAGCCTGGGGTTTGTGCTTACTTTTTTACTCGCTGGCCTGGGCAATATGGCCATGCTGCATACGTGGCGCAATCTGGCCAACTTGCGCGTGGAAATCCGTCGCATTGACCCGGTTTTTGCCGGGGAAGACGCTGTTTTTGAGATCGCGGTAACGGAAACCAGTCAGCGTGCGCGTTATGCCATTGCTGCGCATTTTGCGGACAGCGAAGCCGTTTATGCGGATATCGCGGCTGCCAGCCCCACCATACTTAAACTCGCGCAACGCACACACAAACGCGGGTGGCTTGATGGCGGGCGCATTATTTTCTTTACTGAATTCCCGTTGGTGCTGTTTCATGTATGGTCATACGTAAACCTTGATTGCCGCTGCCTGGTTTATCCTCATCCAGCCTTGCCCGGACTGCCAGTGCCCAGTGCGGCAGACCAGGGGGCTGCAGGTACACTGGATGCCGGCAGTGGTGATGATGATTTTGCCGGTCATCGCAATTACCAATTTGGCGATTCTCCCAGAAGAGTCGACTGGAAAGCCTCGTCGCGTGAACAGGGCTTGCTCACTAAACAATTTCAGGGCGAAGCCCAAACCTCCATGTGGCTGGACTGGGCGCATACGCCGGGCGCCGATGCCGAGCAACGCATACGCCAGTTAACACGCTGGGTGGTGGATGCCCACGCCCATCGGCAAAGCTACGGCCTGCGCTTGCCAGGTCAGGAATTTGCCCCCAATACGGGCGAAGCGCACTACCGATTGTGCCTGCAAACCTTGGCGCTGCTGGATGTTAAATAATGAGTACGCATGAACCACCAGTATGCGCACAGCAGGCATGAATAACCAACCGGGCATCATCGACCTGCGCTGGCTGCTGCTCTCGCTGGCGCTGGTGATGGCCATGCATGTATCGCACCTTGCGGTCTGGGTATCCGTATTCGTCGCAGCTTTTGGCGCATGGCGCTATCTGGTTGAAAAAAATAACTGGCACCTGCCCCGACTCTTGCTGCTGATCCCCATCACGTTGCTGGCCGCACTTGGCGTGCTGGTTACCTATCATGGCTTATTCGGGCGCGATGCCAGCGTGGCGCTGCTAGCTGTCATGCTGTCGCTCAAGCTCATGGAAACTCGCGACCAGCGTGATTATGTACTGCTGATATTTGCCGGCTTTTTTCTCACCATTACCGCCTTTCTTTTCAATCAATCCATGCTGGTCGGCGCTTACCTGCTGTTGCCCATTGTTGGTTTAACCGCGACCCTGGTTGGTGTGAGCCATCCCAATGGCAATCTGGGCTGGCGCTTCCAGACCAAACTCGCTGGCAGTCTGCTGGCCCAGGCTACCCCTGTCATGCTCGTCATTTTTTTCCTGTTTCCGCGTGTGCCGGGGCCGTTATGGGGTGTTCCGCAAGATGCTTACAAAGGCATGAGCGGCCTGTCCGATTCAATGGAGCCGGGCAATATCAGCCAGCTCAGCCTGTCGGGGGCTATTGCTTTCCGCGCCGAATTCAAGGGCAAGGTGCCGCCCAACAGCCTGTTATATTGGCGCGGCCCCGTGCTGTGGCATTACGATGGTCGCAGTTGGCGCCAGAATAGCCCCAGTCTTGCCATTCCCAGGGAATCACTGCGGGTGCAGGGCCCGCCCACGCTTTACAGCGTGACGCTGGAACCGCACAACCGTCCCAGGTTATTGATGCTGGATATGCCTGCTTCCCTGCCTGTCAATGCCCAATTCAGCCGCGAACTGCAAGTGCTGTCGCGCACGCCCGTACGCACGCGCATACGCTATGAAGGCAGCTCAAATTTTTCATACACGCTGGCTGAGAATTTAAGCGATCGCGAACGAGAACTGGCGCTGCAACTCCCTGATGGCGGCAATCCGCGCAGCATCGCCCTGGCCAAGACCTGGGCCAGCACCGGCAAAAGCCCTGTAAGGATCGTGCAAGCGGCTTTAAGCATGTTTCGCGAGCAGGCTTTTGTTTACACGCTTGCGCCTCCCCTGCTGCAACAAAACGCGGTCGATGATTTTTTATTCAATACCAGACGCGGCTTTTGCGAGCACTACGCCGGTAGCTTTGTCTATCTGATGCGAGCGGCGGGCGTTCCGGCACGTGTGGTCACGGGCTACCAGGGTGGTGAAGTCAATCCGGTAGGCAATTATTTAATCGTTCGCCAATCAGATGCGCATGCCTGGGCTGAAGTGTGGTTCAAGGGCCGGGGCTGGGTGCGTGTGGACCCTACCGCAGCCGTAGCGCCACAGCGCATAGAGTCCGGCATTTTCTCCGCGCTGCCGGAGAGCGATGCCCTGCCCATGCTGGCGCGCAAGGATTTCTCGCTGTTGCGCAAGCTCTACCTCAACTGGGATGCCCTGAATAACGGCTGGAATCAGTGGCTGCTGGGCTATGACCAGAAACGTCAGATGGAACTGCTGCAGCGCCTCGCCGGTAGCCAGTTATCCTGGCAGGATTTAGCCGTAGCGTTGATAGCCTGCGTTGGCAGCGTGGTACTGGTGATCAGCTATTTTCTGTTACGCGGCAAACGGCTGAGGATGGACCCGGTACAACAGCTTTATGCCGAATTCTTACGCAAACTGGAGCGCGCCGGACTTAAACGCTATAGTCATGAGGGGCCGCTGGATTTCAGCATACGCGCATGCAGGCGATTGCCGGCACAAGCCAGCGCCATCCAGCAGATTACGGCGTCATATACCCACTTGCGCTACCGCAGTGTCTATAATCCGCAAGCGCTGGAGACTTTCAAACATCAGGTAAAAGCATTCAAAAATTGATGACCGATCAGGACGATTTAGATCAAGCCCATATGCAAACTGCGCTGCAGCTCGCCGAACAAGCAGCCCTTGCGGGCGAAGTGCCGGTAGGTGCCATAGTGGTGAAAGACGGCGTGATTGTCGGCCGCGGCTACAACGCCCCGATTTCACAGCATGACCCGAGTGCCCACGCCGAGATACAAGCAATGCGCGATGCGGCCAACACTTTGGGCAATTATCGCCTCGTGGGCTGTAGCCTGTATGTCACGCTGGAGCCTTGCGCCATGTGTAGCGGCGCCATGCAGCATGCACGTATTGCGCGTCTGGTTTACGGTGCCAGCGACCCTAAAACAGGCGCTTGCGGCAGCGTCATCAACCTGATGGCAGAGGCTCGGCTTAACCATCATACGGAAGTCAGCAGCGGCGTGATGGCTGAGGAATGCGGCGCTGTCCTATCGAATTTTTTCGCTCAGCGCCGAAAAAACAAGTCCTCACCAGCCAACTCAGAACGCGAGCAGGATGCTTAGTATCTTCCACCTGAGCTACTGGGCTTGACGTCATTCGGGTTCATGGTTGAACACCCACCTGATAGCGCAGCCAGAATGACAACAAGAAATACTGAAACAAGACGGGTTAATTTCATTTTCATCTCCTGCATGGCTTAGGTGACGGGATGAACCATGTCGTCAAAGGCACGGCACGCTTTGACATTCCTCAGAACGTTGTGCAATTGAAAAATCCGTGATGACCGAAACACTGCGTGGTCACTGGGTAGCTGTAGAACTGGTAGTATCGCCTCTGGTTCTCCTGGGTGGCCAAGTTTAAAACGCAGTCCCGCCATGGATCTGATTCTTGCTTGTATCCCAGTTTATCGCAGGCTGGGCCATACACTTGCATCATCTGGTCGACTTCGCGTTCAACCTGGGCAGCGCGTTCGGCAGTCGTAGTAGCGCAGCCAGCAATCAGGGCCGTCAGTACAAAAATACAGGGCACACGCATAATCATGTCCTCCAGTTCGTTGGACCCTGGCGCTGGAATCTGGGTTCCGTCACAAGCTCATTCATCGGGAATACCAAATAAAAAAACCGGCCATAAAGGCCGGTCAAGTCCGCTCGCTAGCGTGCTTAAAAGTTAATCACGTTCACCCATCAGCGCCATCAGCAATTGCAGCAGATTGACGAACAGGTTGTAGATATCAAGGTAAAGAGCCAGGGTAGCCATTACATAGTTAGTTTCGCCACCATTCACAATGCGGCTTACGTCATACAAAATGAAGCCTGAGAACAGCAGCACGGCCACGCCGGACAAGGCCAGCTGCATAGCTGGAATCTGGAAGAACATGTTGGCAAGCGAGGCAACGATCAACAGGATGATGCCGACCATGAGGAAATTGCCTAAAAAGCTGAAGTCCTTTTTAGAGGTGGTTGCAATACCTGCCAGGGTCAAGAAGATAATACCGGTGCCGCCAGCGGCCAAGCCAACCAGTTGCGCGCCGTTACGCAGGTGCAGCGCCATTTGCAGGATAGGTCCGAGCATCATGCCCATGAAGAATGTCAGGGCCAGCAACAGCACTACGCCTAGCGTACTGTTACGATTGGCTTGAATACCAAAGAATAAGCCAAACATGACCGCCATCATGCCTACCGCCGCCATGATGGGATGTTGGGCAGCCCAGGTGAAATTCATGCTCATGCCCATTACGGCGCCTATGACTGTTGGCACCATGGTCAGCCCCAGCAGCATGTATGTATTGCGCAGCACTTTGTGGGTGCCAAGCGTCAGCGTTTGCGTGCTGTTTGTGACCTGATAATCAGTTCGCATTGTTCATAATCCTTTTGTGGTGAAAAACAAAATTGCAAAAAAACTCTTATATAAGACTATCCAAACACTTACAAAGTTTCAACCCATTAATTAATGGGGATTTAGCTATTATGCTGTAAACGGCTAGGCGGTAAATGGCAAGTTGCCTTCTGTTTTGCCTATTTGTGCCACCTGATGTACGGCCTGCATGAATGCAGCATCTTCATGAAGCGTGGTCATACCTACCGGGTGGTGTCCCCCATGCATGCGGGCGAGCCGCGCCAGGCCAACAGCAGGCATATCGCCTTCCAGCGTATCCAGCAATTCATCAGCCCGATCCGGCCGGTTACACACCAGTACCATATCACAACCAGCGCCCAGCGCTGCCATGGCTCTTTGCGTAACAGTCCCCGCTATTACAGCACCCTCCATCGACAGATCATCACTGAAAATCACGCCGTTAAAGCCAAGATGCCTGCGCAGCACCTGCTGCAACCAGACTTTGGAAAAACCCGCAGGTTTATCGTCAACCTTGGGATAAATGACATGTGCGGGCATGATAGCCTGCATACCCATGTCGATCATGCGGCGGAATGGCTCGATATCAATACGCTCGATTTCGGCAAAACTGCGCTCATCGATGGGAATCTCCGTGTGCGAGTCAGCCGCGACAAAGCCATGTCCGGGAAAATGCTTGCCCACAACCGCCATGCCGCCATGCTTGAGGCCCAGCATGAGCGATTGCGCCAATTCGATTATCGCCTGTGTATCACGATGGAACGCACGATTGCCGATAACGCTGCTGTGACCGTAATCAACATCCAGCACCGGCGTAAAGCTGAAATCCACGCCGTGCGCGCGCAGCTCGGCTGCCAGTATCCAGCCGGTCTGCTGGGCCAGATATTTGGCCTGCTTGGGATTGCTATCCCAAATATGGCCTAGTTCACGCATGGCTGGAAGCCGCGTAAAGCCTTCACGAAACCGCTGTACCCGCCCGCCTTCATGATCCACGGCAATCAACAGAGGTGGCTGCCGTGCCGCATGAATAGAGGCTGTCAGCGCCTTCAGTTGTACGGAGCTGGTGAAATTGCGCGCGAACAGAATCACGCCACCGACCAGAGGGTGCTGCAGACGGCGGATATCGTCTGCGTCGAGTTCAGTGCCCAGCACATCGAGCATTACAGGGCCAAGAGACATGACTTTTACCTTTTTATGCGTCCAGAGAATTGCGGAGTGTATCGTCTAGTACGTTCACCGCCAACACCATATCAGCTAACGTTTGCAGGTTGGCGGCGAGCGTATGCGCAGGTGGCATGCGCCGCAAAATATTCAATGTGGATAGTTGGGCTTTATTAGCTTCAGCCCAACCTGCCGCGCGCCAAATATAGAGGGCTGATATTCAAGTGAGGGGTGTGCCGATTTTTGGCGCGCCCTCTCGCAGGCCGCGTCAGACAGCAAGTGGGCTTTGCACACGCATCAGGTCTTGCGCGGCTGTTACATTTTTATGTATGAAATGGCGCAAATTACGGCGCCTTGTGGATCTTGAATCACGCAAAATCGTCCCACATCAGGAATATCCTGAGGCGGCATGCATAGCTTGGCACCAAGTTGTTCCGCAGTTCGCGCCGTCTCGTCAACGTCATCGACGGTGACGTAGGTACCCCACTTTGGTGGCATACCCTGGGCTTCTTGCGGAATGGACATAATTCCACCTATGCCCCTGCCTCCCGCTTTGACCACCGTGTAGGTCATTCCCGGCATAGACATATCTTCAGTGTCCCATCCGAACAGCTTGGTGTAGAAGGCTTTCGCCGCAGCCACGTCCGTGGTCATCAACTCACACCAACTGAACGCCCCATTTTGTTTGAATTGCTCGTCCATTGTCTTTCCCTCCTAATCCAGGTAATAGATAAACAGCCGCTGTAGCTAATATGAAATATACACCGACATAAGTGGATAAGCTTGCGTTGGGAGGTGTATGCCCCGTGATATTTACAAGCTAGCGCTTTGCCCTGTTAAGTTCATCGTGTAAGAGATCAAGCTGGAGCACTACAGCGTATATGCCTGGAATCAACAGGTTCACGCCCGCTTTACGTCCCAAGCATCGCGCAGCTTATCGCCCAGTACATTCACCGCCAGCACCAGCGACATCAAACTCACGCCCACGGCCAGCACATAATGCGGGGCCACCAGCAAATAGCGCACGCCATCGCGCAGCATGGCGCCCCAGGAGGCATGCGGTGCTTGTATGCCAAGCCCGAGAAAAGACAGGCTGGCCTCTGCAATCACCAGGCCGGCGATGCTGTACGTCGCCTCGACCACCAGCGGCGCAGCCAGCAAGGGCAGCATATGGCGCCACATGATACGCATGCTGCTTGCCCCCAGCGACTCTGCCGCCACCACATGCTGGCGGTTGCGCAGCGAAAGCGCCTGTGCCCGCGTCAGCCGCGCGTAGCCAACCCATGAAGTCAGACACAGCGCCAGCAACAGGTTATTGAGGCCAGGCCCCAACACCGCAGCAAAAGCAATCGCCAGCAGGATGCCGGGGAAGGCCAGAAAAACATCGGTGATATGCATGAGCAAACGGTCCAGCCAGCCGCCGAAATAGCCAGCCACCAGACCAAGCGCCATGCCGAAGCTCATGGTAATGCTGGTAACAACGACGGCCACAGTCAAGGCGATTTGCGCACCCTCCATCAGGCGCGCCACCACATCGCGCCCGAGATCGTCATTACCTAGCCAGGCGTGGCTATTGGGTGCGGCCAGAATACGGTTGAGGTCTATCGCATCAGGCTGCAAGCCCAGCAATGACGCGGCCAGCGCAAGCACGATCCAAAATAGCAAAATACTCTGCGGCCAATATTTCATGCGGCAAGCTTGATGCGCGGGTCTAGCCGCGTATAGGCTAAATCAGTCAATAAATTCACCAGCACATACACCAGCGCAATCACCAGCACGCAAGCCTGTGTGACCGGATAATCACGCTTTTCAATGGACTCGACCAAAAGCAGCCCCACGCCATTCCAACTGAACACCGTCTCGGTGATCACCGCACCCGCCAGCAGCGAACCAAGCTGCAGGCCCACTACGGTAACGATCGGGAGCAAGGCTGCGCGCAGGGCGTGGCGCAAAATAACCGTGCGCTCCGGCAAGCCTTTGGCACGCGCGGTACGCACGAAATCCTCGTGCAGCACTTCCAGCAGGCTCGCGCGCGTCATGCGCGTGAGAATGGCAGCCAGGCCAAACCCCAGCGTTAACGCCGGCAGCACGATAGCAGTTGCGCTATCCATACCGCTCACCGGCAACCAGCCCAGCCATAACGCGAATACCAGCATGAGCAAAGGCCCCAGCCAGAAGTGCGGCATGGCGGACAAGGTCAGGCTCAGCATGGTTGCAAAGCCATCTGGCCAGCGTCCCGCCTTGAGCGCTGCGATAATGCCCAGTGGCAGGCCGATGCATAAAGCTATCAAAAGCGCTGTCAGTGCCAGTTTTGCAGTTGCCGGGACGCGCTCTGCCAATAGCGCTGCAATGGGCTGACCGCTGTGGATGGAACGGCCAAAATCGCCGTGTGCCAGCTTGTTGAGGTAATCACCGAACTGCACCACCAAAGGCTGATCGAGGCCAAGATCAGCACGCAATTGGGCACGGTCGGCGGCGATGGCGGATTCGCCCAGCATGACTTCCACCGGATCGCCCGGCACCAGATGCACCAGCAGAAAAGTAAGCAGCAGCACCCCGAAAACCACGGGCACAACAGCCAGCAACCGCTTAAGCATCGGTAATCAACACGGGGGTGTGCAGCGGCACCAGCTCGAACAAGTCAATCACATCCGCATTGCGCATGCGCACACAGCCATGTGATTGCGGCTCGCCCATGGGCTCGCTCTCCGGTGTGCCGTGGATGTAGATGTAGCGTTGCATGCTATCCACGTTACCGAGACGGTTCATGCCTACTTCGCAACCGGAAAGCCACAGGATACGCGTCAGGATCCAGTCGCGCCCCGGGTACTGCAGGTCAAGTTCCGGTGTCCATATCTCACCGGTAGGCCGGCGACCAACGAATACACTATTGATGGGTTGGTCAGCTCCAATCTTGGCACGCACAACATGCACTCCCCTTGGTGTCTGGTAGCTGCCCTTCTGCTCCCCCGCCCCCTTGAGCGAGGTAGAGACTGGGTACTGGGCAAGCAGCATACTTGCCTCATTAAGCACCGTCAGGTGTTGCTTCGCTATTGATATTTCAATTTCCATACGTCTTTTTGATACTGGCTAATCCATCCCAGTTACCATCTGCCTTAAGTGTGTAATTTATCAGCCCGCGTCGTGTCGCAACAAACTGCCCTTCGTACCACAGCGGCACGTAAGGCAACAGCTGGTTTACTCTTTGTGTGACCTTGGTCCAAGCGCCTTGTTCAATCAGCCTGTCCAGATCGTCATCGCGCAACTGCCCGCGGTTTGCGCCTTTCGGCGGTATGGCCGCACTATGGAACGCCAGCCTGTATATTTCCGGCGTTTTGATGCCGACCCAGGTCAGGCCATAAAGCTGAAATTTACCATGCTTGATGTCATCAAAGAACGTGCCCCAATCCAGGCTGCGTATTTCCAGCTCGATTCCAGCAGGCCGCATCTGCGCCTGCATCATGGTGGCAAGCCGCACGCGCTGCGCATCGGTAGAGGTTTTATAAGTGAGTTTCAGCGGCAGCTGCACGCCGGCCCGTTGCAATAATGCGCGCGCCAGCCGGGGATTGTAAGCATAGGCGGGCAAATCCGGATTACCTGCCCAGTGTTCCGGCGGCAATATAGCCCCTGCCGCGCGGCTGCCGCCCACCAGTGCGTGATGGATAATCACCTGGCAGTCGATGGCATGCGCAATCGCCTGGCGCACCAAGGGGTTTTTAAGCTGCGCGTCTTGCAGATTAAAGCCCACATAGGAAAAATTCGCGCCTGCGGATTCATGCACTGCAATAACCGCCTGCTGCCGAAGATAGCGTATCAACTCAGGCGGCAAATCGCCTTGCAGCAAATCAACTTCGCCACGCAGCAGCTTGAGCACACGCACCGTTGGGTCTTTGACTTCCAACAGCATGAATAACTGTCTGTCATTGATACGCTCAAGCTTGAGTGCACTGCGCCATGAAACAAATTTTAATGGCCCGCTACCTATGGGCAAGTGAGCAAAATCATGACCTTTTTCAATCAGGCCGGCGGGCAGGATGCCGATGATTAATCGCGCTGGAAAACCATCATCCGGCTGATGCAGATAGAAATCCACAGTGTCGGCATCCAGCGCCTGCACCTCAGCGATATTGGCAAATTCTGCGGCATGCGGGGCGTCGCGCAAAGCTGCAAGCGGTGCATAAGTTGCAGCCACATCCGTGGCTGTCAGCCTGCTACCGTCATGAAACTGTCGTCCCTTCGCGCTCAGGCTGAAACGATAATGGGTCTGGCTAAGTGCTTGCCAGGATGCCAGATCCGGCACGGGCTTCGAGTGCTCGTCAAAACCAACCAGCGCGCGGTAAATCAGGCGGTTGATGCGCTCGGATGCGGCATCCGTGGCATAGCGCGGATCCAGATTGAGCGGTGCCTGCGCAATTGCGAAACGGATTTCCGCATGGTGGTCGGGTTTGCCACAGCCTGCTATAAATAGCAGGCACAGCAACCCTAGCGCGAGAAATCTTGTCATGCACGGAGTTTACTGGATTTGATCTTTTTCATGAACGTTGTGGTCATAATCAGGCACTAATAATGAGTATTTCTAGCCGGGCCTAAATCGCCTATAGTAGCCCTGACCATCACTCTTACTGTTTGAGGAATCCCGCATGAATCCAGCACAAACCGCACTCGTACTTATCGAATACCAGAATGACTTCACCTCAGTAGGCGGCACGCTGCATGAAGCCGTCAAAGGCGTGATGCAAAGCACCAACATGCTGGCCAACACCGTAGCGACAGTTAAACAGGCACGCGCAGCGGGCGCTACCATCATCTTTGTACCCATTACATTTACGCCGGATTACCGCGAGCTATCGCCCACCCCATACGGCATCCTCAAAGGCGTAGTTGATAGCCAGTCATTCCGCCAAGGCACATGGGGGGCCGAGATTACCGACGTTCTTAAACCACAGCCCACGGACATTGTGGTTGAAGGCAAGCGTGGCCTGTGCGGCTTTGCCAGCACCAACCTCGATTTCATCTTGCGCAGCCGCGGCATCAATACCATCGCGCTGGGTGGCTTTCTCACCAACTGCTGTGTGGAATCCACCATGCGCACCGGCTACGAGCATGGCTACAACGTCATCACACTCAAAGACTGTACTGCCACGCTGAGCGAAGAAGAGCAAAACCTTGCAGTGGAAAAAAACTACCCGATGTTCTCGCGCCCGCTGAACCACATAGAGTTTTTGAAGGAATTGACCGCACAGGCTTGAGCAACGCGGTGACCAGAATTTATAGCTTTCCACCCGTCACTACCGCTGATACGCGTGTACTGATTCTGGGCTCCATGCCGGGTAAGCAGTCGCTGCAAATGCAGCAGTACTATGCCCATGCGCAGAATGCATTATGGAAAATCATGGGCGCATTAATCGGTGCCGGACGAGATTTGGATTATGCTGACCGTATCTTGCGGCTCAATGCTCATGGCATCGGCATGTGGGATGTGCTGATGTCATGCCATCGTCCGGGCAGCCTGGATTCAGCCATAGTTCAGGCCACGATGGAACCCAACGATTTTGGCGCATTCTATTTGGCTCATGCCAAGGTCACGCACGTGTTTTTCAATGGCAGCAAAGCCGCTGAGACCTACAAGCGTCATGTATTGCCCAGACTGGCGCAGGATTATGCCCACCTGCAGTACGAGCGCCTGCCCTCGACCAGCCCTGCGCATGCCGCACTCAATTTTCAGCAGAAACTCGATGCCTGGAGCAAAGTTTTGCTTGCCGCTGCCAACAGCACCTAGCGCTCAAACAAGGCAATCGACTCCACATGGGCGGTATGCGGGAACATGTTGATGACCCCCGCGGCCACCATGCGATAACCCTTGGTTTGTACCAGCAGTCCGGCATCCCGCGCCAGCGTGGCGGGGTTGCAGGAGACATAAACGATGCGCTGAGGGCTGCCAGCGCCATTATCGGGCAGCGATTCAATCAAGGTCATGGCGCCATCACGTGGGGGGTCGACCAGCCATTTGTCGAAATAGCCCAGGCTGGTCAGGCTTTCCGGCGTCATCTTGAACAAATCTGCCTCGCTGAAACTGACCTGACCGGCCAGCCCATTCAAATCTGCGCTTTCCCGCGCGCGCTTGACCAATGTCGCAGCACCTTCCATACCAAATACCGACGCGCCGCTACGCGCAATCGGCAGCGTGAAGTTACCCAGGCCGCAGAAAAAATCTGCGATGCGCTCGCCTGCCTGCGGGTTGAGCAATTGCATGGCACGGCGCAGCATGACGCGATTGATGTGCGGATTAACCTGGGTGAACTCTGTCGGATTAAACTGATAAGTGAGGCCAAACTCAGGCAATGTATAGCTCAGGCTGGCGCCATCCACTGGATAAAACGGCAAGACCGTGTCCGGCCCTTTGCTTTGCGTCCATATCTGCACGTCATGGGCATCGGCAAAATCGCGCAATAGCGGCTCGTCTGCCGGCTGCAGGGGATCCATGATACGGAACACCAGCACGGTTGCATGCTCACCGACAGCGACTTCAATCTGCGGAATGCGGTCACGCAGGGTCAACTGCATAATCAATTCCTGCAACGGAACGATGAGTTTGGAAAGATGCGGCGGCAACACTTCACAGCTATTCATATCTGCGACAAACCGTGTAGCCCGTTCATTGAAGCCCACCAGCACACGGCCTTTAGGTGGTACATACTTCACGCGCAGCCGTGCCTTGTGGCGGTAACCCCAGGCTGGGCCATAAATAGGCGGCAGCATGGATTCCGGCTTGACCTTGCCGATATGCCAGAGGTCATTTTCCAGCAGCCTTTGTTTCGCTGCCACCTGCGCTGAAAATTCCAGATGCTGTAAAGCACAACCACCGCACATGCCGAAATGCGGGCATTGGGGCTGGGTACGCAGGTTGGATGGTTTCAGGATTTCGACCACATTGGCAAACTCATAACTGGATTTGCGCCGCGTCGATTTATAAGTGACTTTTTCGCCGGGCAAGGCACCTGCGATGAAGATGGTTTTGCCTTCGACATGGGCAACACCTCGGCCTTCCTGGTCCAGGGATTCGATAATTGCGACGGTATTTTGCATAACCTGCAATTTTACCGCATAAGGTGCCGGCAAGCCGCACCAACTTCTCCCTCCCAAGCACTACTTGACGATGCCTGTTTACAGCGCAAGATATGGCAAACGCGTGCTGGCATCTCGCCGGCCCACGTACAACAAGGCGTTGCGACATGCTGCAAAAAACTAAGTTGTAACAAAGTTATTCAGCTGCATTAAGTTTTGATAATGATTTTCCAAAACCTGATTACTATAAAAGTCCATAGTAAAATCAGCTATCAAAACACCATAGCAGAAATATAAAATCAATGAACCCGCTCCAAAAAATCGCAACAGACGACGTTCGCATCAAGGAAATCAAGGAACTCCGGCCACCCTCGAAACTGCTTGAGGAATTGCAGCCGAGCGCCGATACCACTGACAACATCCTGGCGACGCGCACTGCCATTCATCGTGTGCTGCACAGCGCGGACGACCGCCTGCTGGTCATCATAGGTCCCTGTTCCATCCACCACCATGCCGCAGGCATCGAATACGCCAAGCGCTTGCTGGGTGAGCGCGAACGGCTTGCGCACGATCTGCTGATCGTGATGCGCGTGTATTTCGAGAAGCCGCGCACCACCGTAGGCTGGAAGGGCCTTATCAACGACCCCTACCTGGACGGCAGCTTCAGGATCAACGAAGGCCTGCAACTGGCGCGAAAATTTCTGCTGGAAGTAAACGAACTTGGCATGCCGGCCGGCACCGAGTTCCTCGACACCATCACGCCGCAGTACACAGCCGACCTGGTGAGCTGGGGCGCCATTGGTGCGCGTACTACAGAGTCACAGGTACACCGCGAGCTGGCCTCGGGCCTCTCCTGCCCGGTGGGTTTCAAGAACGGGACCGATGGAAATATTAAAATTGCGGTTGACGCCATCAAGGCAGCTGCCAGCCCGCATCATTTCCTGTCAGTCACCAAGGCAGGCCATTCGGCCATTGTCTCTACCGCCGGCAACGAGGATTGCCACATCATCCTGCGCGGCGGCAAGGCGCCCAACTACGATGCCGAATACGTAGACGCTGCTGCAAATGAACTTGCCACTTGTGGCTTAGCCGCCAAGGTCATGATCGACTGCTCCCATGCCAACAGCCGCAAGCAGTACAAGCTGCAACTGGAGGTAGCCGCCAGCGTTGCCAGCCAGATTGCCGACGGCGATGACCGCATCATGGGCGTGATGGTGGAATCGCACCTCAACGAAGGCAGGCAGGAACATACGCCGGGCTGCACGCTGGAATACGGCAAATCCATCACCGATCCCTGCCTGGGCTGGGAAGACACGATCAAATTGCTGGATGTGCTGGCCGAAGGCGTGCGCGCGCGACGCAGGCATGAGGAAGAGTTGGAAGTAGAGTAAGCGGAAGCCTGACGCTTCCGGCAATGCGTGCAATTAAAAACTACGCTGACCGCTAGCCCGCGTAAGCGCGCTCGAGTTCGGCAATATCCAGCTTCTTCATACGCAGCAGGGCTTGCATGACCTGCTGCGACTTCTGCATATCGGCGTCGCTGACCATTTTCGCCAGCACTGCCGGGACGATCTGCCATGACACGCCGTATTTGTCCTTGATCCAGCCGCATTGCTGCGCCTGTTCATCGCCGCCCTCGGATAGCTTTTCCCAGTAATGATCCACTTCATCCTGCGAATCGCACATGACCTGAAACGAAACCGCCTCATTGAATTTGAATACCGGCCCGCCATTGATCGCAGTGAATAACTGGCCAACTTCCCCCCGGAACGGCGCGAGGCTGCGGAATTTTTCGCCTGGTCAGCGGTACATGGCCTCGCCATGCTGCAGATCGATGGCCCATTGAGAGGGCTGGAGCCTGCGCAGGCCGAGGCTATCGGGCAGCGCTTGATCGATATGGTAGAGAGAGGGCTTTAGACAGAGAGCGGCCGCATCAATGGCCGCAGGAATGCGGAAGTGAGGAATAGAGAAGGCACACAGCCTGCCGTAAAAACAAAAAAACCCAGTAGATACTGGGCTTTTTTGTAGGCGTTATAACTTGCTAATTGGGGCACCTCAGTGTTGCCTTCAGACTGTCACCCGCCTTGTATTTCTTCAGGGTTTCTTCAGAAGCCTTCATTACATGCGTTGTGCCATTGTTGTCCTGTAGAGTGATCTCCTGTTTTGCCGTATCCACCTTCATTACCTTGCCATCGATTTGTTGCGGCATACCAGGCTTTTCACAACCACCGCCCATTTCCTCTGCAGTAACAGGGCTGTTCATAAACGCTGCCACGGCAATAAGCGGAACTATGTATTTACTGATAGTCATCATAGACTCCCTTAGTCCTTGATATCGTAGATAGCGCCAATCGCAGCGCCTATGCCGGTACCGATCAAGGCGCCTTTGCCAGCGCCGTAACCTGTGCCCGCGCCTATGGCAGCGCCTGCTCCAGCGCCTACTGCAGCGCCGGTGGTTGTTTTGCAGGCAACCGTGGAGAGAGCAATAATCAGCAAGCTAGAAAATGTAATTGCTTTTGATTTACTCATGATGCATTTCCTTTCTTGAAAATACGCAAACCACATTGTATTAGACCACTGAAAAATGTGGTTGGCAAAATTTAAGGTTAAAAATAACCATTAAAGGGCTAAGCGTCTGATCATGGGCACATAAGGTAACTTGAGGCCGGTGAGCAAATCGACTAGCAAATGCCTAGGAGACAGACTGAGCCAACCTCTATTACCTTGTGCAAGGCATAGACGGATAGATCCTCTGGCGAGTCCGTATCTCAAAAATTCAACATGACTGACCACTAGCCCGGCAGCTACAAGTTGCCCTCGAAGGCGAGCCAGATCACTCCCAAGGGCGGCACGGAAAGCACAAGCGAGCAAGGTCGCTCCATCCACGGCTGATCTTCCGCCACGAGGACGTCTGGTCCATTACCCACGTTGCTGCCGCCGTAGTATACCGAGTCGGAGTTGAATACCTCCCGGTATTTGCCCTCAAGGGGCACGCCGATACGGTAGCCAAGGCGCGGAACCGGAGTGAGGTTGACCACCACCACCATGATTTCGCCCTCCTCGCCCTTGCGCAGGAAGCTAAGGATGGACTGCTCGTGATCGTGGCAATCGATCCACTCGAAGCACTGCCAGTCAAACTCGTTGCGATACAAGGCGGGCGAGCGGCGGTAGAGATGATTGAGATCTCTGACCATGCGCCGCATTCCTGCATGCAAAGGGTAGTCGAGGACGTACCACTCCAGTATGCCGGCGCTGTTCCACTCCAGGCCCTGGGCGAATTCCGTACCCATGAACAGCAGCTTCTTGCCGGGATGGGCAAACTGGTAGGCATACAACGTCCGCAGATTTGCATGGCGCTGCCATTCGTCTCCCGGCATCTTGTTCAGCATCGATCCCTTGCCATGCACCACCTCGTCGTGAGAGAAGGGCAACATGAAATTCTCGCTGAAGGCATAGAGCATGCTGAAGGTGAGCAGGTTGTGGTGGTACTTGCGGTGTATAGGTTCATGCTCCATAAAGCGCAGGGTGTCATTCATCCAGCCCATGTTCCACTTCATGTCGAAGCCCAGGCCACCGAGATTGGTAGGACGACTGACCTGGGGCCAGGAAGTCGATTCTTCCGCCACCATGAGTATGCCGGGGCAGAGTTCATGCACTGCCACGTTAAGTTCGCGCAAAAAGTTGATAGCTTCCAGATTCTCGCGTCCACCGTAGCAGTTGGGAACCCACTCGCCTTCCTTGCGCGAATAGTCCAGGTACAGCATGGAAGCGACCGCATCCACCCGCAGCCCGTCGATGTGCATTTCCTCCAGCCAGAAGATGGCGCTGGAAATGAGGAAGTTTCTCACTTCGTTGCGGCCGAAGTTGAAAATCAGAGTCTCCCAGTCCCGGTGCTCGCCCAAACGTGGGTCTTCGTGCTCAAACAGGGGCGTGCCGTCGAAGCGGGCAAGACCATGCTCGTCCTTGGGAAAATGGGCTGGCACCCAGTCCAGTAGCACGCCGATACCATTTTTATGGCAGTGATCAACGAAATAGCGAAAATCATCCGGGCTACCGAAACGGCTGGTGGGGGCGAAGTAACCCGTGGTCTGATAGCCCCAGGAAAGGTCGTAGGGATGCTCGGTAATCGGCATCAGTTCGATATGAGTGAAGCCCATGTCCAGCACGTATTCCACCAAGCGCTGGGCGAGTTCGCGGTAGCTGAGGAAGCCGCCTTCCACGTTGCGTTGCCAGGAACCAGGATGCATCTCGTACACCGACATGGGCGCGTGTTGCCAGTCGGCCTGTTGGCGCTTTCTCATCCACTCCGCGTCGTCCCAGTGATATTCCGCCGCGCAAGTGATCACGGATGCGGTGCGTGGCCTGAACTCGTGCTGCTGACCGTAGGGATCGGCCTTGAGTACGACTTCGCCGCTATGGCGGTTACGGATCTCGTATTTATAGACGTGACCCGGTTCCAGATCGGGGATGAATAGCTCCCATACCCCACTGCCGCCGCGCACTCGCATCTGGTGCTGGCGTCCATCCCAGTGGTTGAAGCCCCCCACTACGCTCACCCGCTCGGCGTTGGGCGCCCACACTGCGAACAGAATGCCGCTGACACCGTCAACTTCGTGTTCGTGGGCACCAAGGAAGCGGTAGGCGTGGTGGTGGCGTCCTTCGCCGAGCAAGTACAGGTCAAAATCTGGAATTTGCGTGCCATAGGTGTAAGGGTCATGGGCGATGTGCTCGCGGCTCCATTGGTCACGCCAGCAAAGCCGGTAGTGCTGCGGCGGCAGGTTGTGGTCGCCACGCCATTCGAAGAAGTCGCTGTCCAGCACTCGCTCCATGGGCAGATCGCCCTCGGCGATACGCACTTCCGCGGCCCCGGGAATGAAGACGCGCACCACGGTCTGGCCATCTGCCTGGTAGCGTCCGAGTACGGCGAAAGGATCGTGGTGACGAGCGCTGCTGATCTTGAGCAGTTCGGGATCGAGTAAAGAGAGGTTCATGATTTGGTCCAATTCAGAAATCGTGAATGAGTATTTCGTTGGCGCGGCGGCAGATTTCCCGTCCGTAATCAGCCCACAGGCCCTCACCCCAGTAGCGGTAGCAACTGGTCTGGGAGGTGAGCAAATGAAACAAGGCCTTACGGTAACGCGGATCGTTGCTGGGGATGCCTGGCTGGACTACGGTTTGATAGAAGCGGGAACTGACATCTTCCATGGGCTTGAGCAGGTTTTCGTAGCCGCGTACCCAGGACAGGTTGTTGGTCCAGCTGCCACCTTCCATGTTGAAACGGTGATCTTCGCGGCTCAGGTCCTCTATTACGCTGGCCAGTTTTTCCGGCCCCTCGCCGGGTTGCATGCGCTCCCAGATGGCTTTCTGGAATATCGGCTGAATGATAGGGAAATCAATTTCGGTGAAACCCTGGGCGAACAGATGCTCCAGGTATTCGGTAGCATTCATGGCGGGGGTGTCCGAACCGCTGCTGTCGCGCATCACTTCCATGAATTTGGATGGAAATTCATTCATCATGACGCCGCCATTCTCACCGTCAGCGATCTGTGTGACCAGCGGAGGCAGCTCGCGACCGCTCAATGTCATGCGGGAAAGGCTGCGTGCTTCGTAATAGGGTTGCATCTGGGCCACCAGTTTGGTGTCCGAACCCTGGGTCTTGACGATGGCGATGATGCTGGCGCTTTCTCCTTTCGAGTTGGTGCATACCAAGCGGTGCGGCAGATGGGGCTGACGCGGATTTTGACCGTTCTCCGGGTTTTCTACCGTATGTTCCTGCACCAGCACCCAGTTATAGCCGCAATCCTTGAGGGTGCGCACGAATTCGTAGGCCACATCGGGGTGGTTGGGCAAGGCCATCTCCGAGGGGGAGAAGCCGCGCACCCGCGACAGCGCTTCCAGGCCAAAAATACCAGCAAAATGGTGCTGCCAGGCGCGTACATGGAGGCGGAAGTCCTGCACCGGGGTGGAAGGGGCGACGGCATGGCCCCAGGGTGCCCCCAGCCATTCCACGCAGCGCCGGTATTCCGGGTTGCTGGTGATGGTCTTGAGGCTGTCCATGGTGTCGTTAAGCCCCATCTTGCGCAGGCCGTGCAGCAGGGTACCGGAATATTCCAGCATCACGCGCGGTTCTTTGCCCTCGGCCACCAGTTGAGGCACGAATTCGCCCATGCGCTTGTAGCACCAGTTGAATGCCGCGGCATTGTGGTTGTCGCCGATATCCGGGTGCTCCATCATGTACTGGAGATTGCTGATGATTTCAGCTGTGTGCAGGTCGTCACTACCGGCCGGGATAAGCGGCTGATGCATGTGCAGGGCGATGGCACAGGCGCTCCTGATCCGGCTGAAATCGATCCGGCTCTCGTGCAGGAACACCGGCCGACCCCGATTTTCGGCGATTGCCCCGGCAATCTCCTGTTCAAAGCCCGAGATGTTGGGCAGCCCGTCTATATATTCCGGCAGTGTGGACAAGTGAGTTCTCCTTCGCTGGTTGAGGGCGCTTGGTTGGATGTTATTTGTAACGGATATTTTCGTAGATGTTCAGATAATGTTCGCCGGGACGGTTCCACGAATAATCGTAGGCCATGCCGTTCTGGACCAGATCCTGAAACTCCTCGGGGTAATCGAACCACAAGCCGATGGCTCGGTCCATGGCGGATTCCAGGGCATGGTAATCAGCCTGATGGAAGACGTAGCCGTTACGTTCGTTTTCCGGGAGCTCCGAGTAGTCACGGTCGAACACCGTATCCGCCAGTCCGCCGACCGAGCGCACGATGGGTACGGTGCCGTAACGCAGGGCGATCATCTGGGTCAGACCGCAGGGTTCGAACAGGCTGGGCACCACCAGCATATCTGCGCCAGCGTAGATCTGGTGGGCCAATTCCTCATCGTAGCCTAGTTCCAGATGACAGTCCTGGTTGTTGTTGAATTCGTGCTTAAGCTGCCAGAATTCCGCGTTGATCCCCGGTTCCGGGCTTGATCCCAGCAGCACGAACTGGGCACCCTTGTGCAGGGCGTGGAACAGGGCATGGCGAATGAGATGCACACCCTTCTGCATATCCAGGCGGCCGACATAGGCAATCAGCGGCTTGTGATCCTGGCGCAGCAATAGCCGGTGGCGTAGCGTCTCCTGATTTTGGTATTTCCCCTCCATGCTTAGTGCGTGATAGCTGTGACTAATGTAAGGATCGGCTTCCGGGTTCCACATGTCATAGTCGAGGCCATTCAGGATGCCGCAGAATTTTTCCTGATGGGTGTATAGGGCATGGCTCAGCCCATAACCCCAGTCGGTATGACGGACTTCCCAGGCATGGTGCGGGGAGACAGTGGTGATATAGTTCGAGTAGAGGAGCGCACCCTTGGTGAAGTTAATGGCGGTGGGGTTGAAGTCGTCCCCCATGCGTTCGCGTGAATAATAGTATTCCGGCCGATCCAAGCCGGTAAACCACAGCACATTCTCGCCGGCAACACCTTGGTGCTTGAAATTGTGGATGGTGTGACACACGCGGCAATTCCCCATTCCAGCACGGGCGTAGGTTTCATAGAGCATGACCGGCGTCAGGGCAGTTTGCCAGTCGTGAGTGTGGATGATGTCGGGCCGCTTGCCGGATTTCAGCATGAACTCGAGCGCGGCTTTGGAAAAAAAGGCGAAGCGCATATGTTCGTCAGGGAATCCGTAATAGGCCCCGCGGTTGAAAAACTGGTCATTGGAGTGGGGTTCGATGAAAAAGCATTTCAGCCCATGAACAAAGCCGAACCACACGCTGCAATGGATACGGTAGTTGAACCACGGCACCCACAGGTCATCGTAAACTTTCTGCAAGCCCCAGATGTGGTCGTAGCGCATGCAGTCGTACTTGGGGAGGATAATTTCCACGGCGTTTCCGCGAATCTCCAACTCGCGGCTCAAACCGTACACTACGTCGCCGAGCCCGCCAACCTTGGCGACCGGAGCGCATTCAGCTGTAACCATGACAATGTACATATGTATTTTTCCGTCGTTAAAATGGATTCTTGCCCGGTAGTACCGTCTCCTCACGGAGCCATGCGCTGCCGGGCGAGATTCAGGTTTTCCCAACTGGTATCCAGGTCGCGGTGGACGCGGGGTACCCAATCCTCACCCCAATAAATATTGCAACTGGTTTCCGCACGCAACAGGTGCCACATAGCCTGCTCCAACCGGTAATGCAGTTCATGGTCGGAGCTATGCAATTCGCCGGCCTTCCAGCGCGCATCATGCACGGCACGGCTGGTTTGAGTCACGCGCTCAAGAGCGTCCTTCTGTGCCTGTGAGCCGGTCCACTGTACAAAACCCAACCCATTGTGCCAACCGGTGTTCCAGGCACCGGTGTCGACATGAACTTCGCCATGAGCGCCGTAGCGGTCGAGATAGTCGTCGATGAAGGTGGGGCGGATGGGACTGGCGCCAGCGCGGACTTGCTCCAGCAGCTGATGGTACATGCCCCAGAAATTGGCCTCGGGGTTAGGGTTGCGGAACCAGCCGCCATTGTCGCCATCGGTGGCAGTGGTGACCAGTGGCGGAAAATCGCACCATTGCGTGCGTGCACGTAATTCATCCTTGAACCAGCCCAGATCCATGCCAGACTGCTGCGCATCCGACAGCTCCCGGTCGCGTACCACCACGATGATTTCCGCCCCGTTAAAACGGGCGATGTGAGGACGATAACGCAATTCCTGCCAGCTCATGGGGGTGACGGGGTGTACATGCAAGCTGTCTACCAGAACATAGCGGTAGCCGAGACTGCTCAACAAAGGGATCAGCTCCATAGAAAACCCCATTTCCGGCGGCCAGAACCCCTGGAACTCATCGCGCCAGAACAGGTGCCTGGCTATGCCCAGCCAGCGGCGCGCCTGCTCTTCACGATCCGGTTCCGGGATGAGCGGCATGACGGGGTGGTAGTAACCCGTTCCCAGGATACGGAACAAGGCGGTGTTCTGAAAGTGCCATAACAGCGAGCCGCAATCCACCACACCATACATTTGGTTCTGGAAACCGGGGTCCGCCAGCGTTTCCAGCAGGGTTCCGGATAGCGCGAGATGGACCCGTGCCGTATCCTCGTATCCCCACAGCGTACGCGGGATCATGTCCAGGGTGCGGAGTATCTCGCGGGTTTCCCAGGGATTATGCTCATCCAGTTCCTGCAAATTTCCTGCAGGTTGGTGCAGATTCAGCACCAGCGCGTGATGTATCTCTACATTCATTTTGGCACCCTTCTTTTTTTGGGGACTCAAGCTTATAACTGTATAGTATTTGAAAAATCGCGAGGTTGCATTGTTATATTGTTATGTGGCGAGACAGTGGCACGCAAACAGCAGCGTACCGCATGGTTATTGATTTTCAGATGATGCAGATTCAGTCTTTTGAGTTGCGAGAGGCGGCACCTACTTCACACCTTTTCTGCTCCATCAATGCTTTCAGCTCCGCCGATAAGCGCGTATCGTCCGCGGGGTTTGCCTGTGGATTCATCACCTTGATGGCCTCCCATGTGGCAGCATTTTCTTTCGCCGCAATAAAAAAAGCCCAGCAGATACTAGGCTTTTTTATTGGCAGTTCACTTGTTCGAGCCTAAGTTGGCTCCGCGAATCAGACAAGTCTGGGCAATGGATTGTTGTATTTCCAATCCGATGAACGTCTGGATTCGATCCTAGGCAGTCAGTCGGCTAACACTAGTCGTAACCTGTATCTGTAGTAAGCGTCCGCTATGACCTTGCTAGCCCTCATACCCTAACCCACCTAAATAAGAAGGGACCATGCCTAGTGATTTAACTCGCTTAATCTCTTTCTCTTTAAGATGACGAGATACATATGGAAAGATTTGAAGCAAAAATTCCTTCAAGTTCTCATGTGCCTCACCGGAATAGACAACACCGGCATGCTGCTGATTCATAATACTCATCATCCACTTAATGAATATCGTAGGCATCATGACATCAGATATATCTTCCCAGCCATCTATTAATTTTCTGTTTTGTTTTCTTATGTGCCTAGATAGTACTGAATCGCAATGACCTCGACATGTCCAAAAAACATGCTCGAATTGTTCCTTCTCATTTACATAATCATTTCGCATTCTTGACCAAAGTGTAATTATTCCGTTGTCATCCTGTTCAAAAAGTTCTTTTTCGCAGACTTTACATTTTAAACTTGGCTTTTCTGCGAAGATTTTTGCTGGTTGCGGGTTTTCTACCCTCCATTCAGAAAGTGATACAGGGAAATATCGTTCGGCGATTTCAAGGCCTTTAGCTGAATGAAGCAGTTGGCCTTCAATTTTTTCTTTATCAAATACTTGATACTCTATCTTGCCCTTCATTCCCTCAAGAGTTGTGGACAATCCGGAACTAGCTAATGTTGAATAAAAACCGATAAATCCTTGGCAATTGTTAGCTTCCAATCTATCCCTAATATTTGGGTCGTCTGTCGGCGAAACAGAGTTTCCGCTAAATGCCTTATGTTTGCAGCTTACAAGCCATCTGATTAAGGTTTCACCACCAACACCCGTTCGCTTTTCTTCAACAACTAAGTCCGCTCCGCCATCTGCTCCTCGATTAGGGTCTGTAACTATCTTGTATCCCATGAATGAAAGGAAGTCCCGAGCAAACAACTCAAATGTATCTTGCAGTCCGCTTGCTTTATGTGCTTCAGATATCTCTTTGAAATTCAAAATTGCCAATTCATTACTCCGTTATATTTCTGAGTCAGTTACTACAAATAGATGAAATCGTTGTTTTCAAATTCATCGCTTAAGATTCTTCACAAGGCAATCGTGAGCTGGTATATGCCTGCTCGACGGAGCTTATAGCCAAACTTAAAGAATTTCGGATCAGGTATCGTTCACTGTATAAGAATAAGCGCTAACCGTACTCAATCCTTTGTTTTAGCCTGTCTAAGTAACACGGGGAACTATGGATACAGTGATACGAATACAAACAGGACAACCCCATGACTATCAAGATAGGTATTGATTTTGGACTGGCTGGTTGCGATGGCGGAGGCGTTTGGTATCTCAAAATGGTGCCGTTACTTACTTCTGATTGGCGCCCCAATCTGGGCTAGAACCAGATAATTTAATTACTCCAGGCTGCCAAAAATTCCTGCCAGTGCGGCACGTTGTAAGCTTCTAACGTATTGCGCACCAATTCAACTTCTCGCGCATAGGATTCCGCATTCAGTACGCCGCGCATGAGCTGAAAGCGCAGGAACACCAGATAGGTATTAGCAACATCGGTCTCGCAGTAATTGCGGATGGCCTCAATCTCACCATTCTTGTAGGCATCCCAGACTTTGGAGCCATCCATGCCAAGCTTGCCGGGAAAGCCGCAGAGCTGGGCGATCTGATCCAGCGGCGCGTTGGCACGCGCATTGAACATGGCCAGCAGGTCCATCAGGTCCAGGTGGCGCATGTGGTAGCGGCTAATATAGTTGTTCCACTTGAACTCGCGGTCGTCATCACCCATATCCCAGTAGCGCGGCGCCTGCACCCCATGTATAAGGCCACGGTAGTGCAGCACGGGCAGGTCGAAACCACCGCCATTCCAGGACACTACATTAGGCGTGTATTTCTCGATGCCATCGTAAAAGCGTTGTATCAACTGGCCTTCTGCTTCGTCCGGCGAGCCCAAGGTCCACACCTTGAAGTTATCGCCCTCGCGCAGCGCACATGAAATTGCAACTACGCGGTGCTGGTGCAATGGCAAAAACTCGCTGCCATTTTGCTGGCGGCGCTTGTGGAAAGCGATCTTGGCGACGTCTTCCGCCAGGGTCTCGGCGGGTAGGTCATAAAGCGTTTTCAGGCCATCGGTATCGGGAATGGTCTCGATATCGAAAACAAGCGTAGGCGTCACTTCTTGGCCCAGCCACTGGCGCCCTGATACCACCACCCGCCTTGTGCTTTCTGCACCCAACGCTGAGCGAAGGTATTACGCACTTCGGCTTCCCATTCAGGATGGCCGTTGGCAATGGCAATTTCCTTGTAGAGCGCATTGCGGTCATTATTCTCGGCTGCCACCAGCGAGTTTACGCTCTGGCGCTGTGCCAACGGCACGACAGTTGCATCATGAACCGCAATCAGGCCATCTCGTGTCAGCCCTACGGCTCCGTTCGAATAATACGCCGCGAGCTGCCCGTAGCGGCTTTGCATGCTGGATTGCAGCGCTGAAATCGCAGGCGTATTAATCTCAAGATTCGCCGCCAAGGCCAGAGGTGAGACCAACAGGGCAGCAAGGGCCAAGTAAAAGGCAAACAAACCATTTTTGATAGATGTCTTCATGATATTTTCCTTAATTCGCCGGGACTGAGGCTGGAGCTTGAGCCGGAGCTTGAGCAGGTGCATCCTGGCTGGAAGGCTTGTTTTTTAATTGCCAGACCTCGTCGATAATTTTGTCTGCCGCTTTTTCTGCAGCAGCAGCAGGAAAATAGACATTGATAGTGACGCAGGCCGGTAAGACCAATATTGCCGATAACCCCAAAGCTGCTGGCAGCTGCCAAATCCATCGTTGCATGTTGCTATCCTTTATTTGATGACAGGCTTGGTATTGCCCGCGGTGATGCGCTTCAAGCGCTCTATTAAATCTGGCCAACTGACGCTGTGATTGTAACCCAAGACCGTAATGGCGGGCACACCGCTGCCTTTGACAATAACGTATCCGCCTCCGGATTTGTTGACGCCGGCCTTATTAAAATCGGTCTCTATGCCGTCCATCTCACAGATGTCGCCGCGCAAGCGGCAGCTCAACCCGATCTTGTCATAATTAAAGTTCTTGAAGAAGCGCAAAAAGCTGCGTTGCAGCGCCGCTACCGCCCCTGCGCCACCCAGGGCCGAAATATTCTCTACGGCACGCTGTGAAATCTTTTTTGGGTAGCGCCCGGGGCTGTTACGCAATATCCCATCGAATTTCACTAGCTGCCAGTTTACAAGCTCCAGATTGCTGACATCGCCATCGAGCTTGCCTTCAATCGCACCAAAAGAAAAAGCACGGGTCAGTTCGCCCAAATCAAGATTACGCATTTGTAGGTCTGCCATGAGTTTAGGCGTGAGACCCAGCGGAGTTTGCATCGCCAGATTATTGACAGTAATCGTGCCATCGAAGATATTGAACTGCATCGCTCCATCGGTGCGCAGTTGGCCATTGGTATAAGTGACCAGAGGAATTGCCGCCGATACCTTCCCCTGCATGCGCGGCCAGCCAAGCGCATGACTTAACTCGCTCATGGCTACGGGCGCCAGATTGGCGCGTAAATGCCAATGCCACTGGTCGCTCACCCTGGCAGCGGAAACATCCGATAGCGTCAAAGCCCCGTCCATGATCGGCAGTTTCAGCTGAGGCGAAGTCAGCGCGTAACGATTGAGGTCCGCGGTAAGATCAGCCGCGCCCAAAGGCAGATTCAGTAAATGCCCGCCCTGATAGGCAAGCTTTACCGCTTTAACATCGTCATAAGACCAGGGTATGCTGGCGTTCAGTTTATACAGCGCAAACTTGCCATTTTTATCATCGATATCGGCACCCTGCAAATCCAGCTGGAATGACTTGGGTTCGCCATCTCTCACTTCTAGTCGTACACTGGCTTTACCTGCCATTTCTGCATTATTGAGCACCGTTTTTTCCGCTAATGGTTTTAGCACCAAGGGATAAAGCATCGCCAAATCAAGACTGGGTGCACTAACGCTCAGTGACTGTACTTTATAGCCTGGCAAACCCAGCTGCGCATTCAAGCTCACATTGCCTACATTTTTCAGGTTGAGATTGGCGTTTTCTATGGTCAGCAACTGCTGGCTCCATTGCCCTCTGGCCTGCAATTGATATCCGGCGGAAGCTACGTAGAATGGCTGCCAGAACACCTCGCCGCTGCTCCAGTCCACGGCAGTTTGCCACTGCCAAAGGCGGCTTTGTTGCTGGGCCTTGATACGGACTTTTCCTGTGATCTTCTCACCGGCATGCAAACCGGCAACATCGCTAAAACTGGCATCTTGCAAGGCAAGATCAGCGTCGATCCGTTGCAAGCCTTGGCGGTTTTGCCTAGTGATAGTCAGCGAGAATGGCACACGTATAAGCGCGCTGATTAATTTACCGTTTTGACAACGCCATTGCCCAGCTTGAGGGTTGGTCAGCGCTTCGCAAGCCAGACTGGCGTCCGACCACTGTTGTTCATCTGGCGCTTTAATCTGTGCTTTTAATTTGAGCTGATGACCGAGTCGATAATCCAGGGTGACATTACGCGCCTGGCCCACTGCGCTCTCTATCTGTCCTATCTGCACGCTGATGGTGCTTGCAGCGGCAGCGTCGAAGGAAATGGCGAGAAAGCCAAGCAGACAAATTAACTGAGCACGATAGGCGCAGGCGGTCACGGGGCAGGCCTAGCCGGGGAAAACTCCGGTAGATAGATACCTGTCGCCACGATCGCAAACGATGGAAACAATAACTGCATTTTCCAGCGTTTTTGAAAGCTCCAAGGCCGCGCACAGCGCGCCGCCAGAAGAGATGCCGGCAAAGATGCCCTCTTCACTCGCCAGGCGCCGTGTAGTCTTCTCGGCATTGACCTGATTCACATACAGCAACTGATCCACCCGGCTGCCATCATAAATCGTGGGCATGTAGGCTTCCGGCCATTTACGGATACCGGGAATTTGCGAGCCTTCTTCCGGCTGCACGCCGACAATCTGAATTTGCGGGTTTTGTTCCTTGAGGTAACGCGAGACACCCATGATGGTGCCGGTAGTACCCATGCTGGAAACAAAATGCGTGACTTTGCCCGCAGTATCGCGCCAGATTTCCGGACCCGTACCTTCGTAGTGCGCCAGCGGATTGTCGGCATTGCCGAACTGGTCCAGTACGACGCCTTCGCCCTCGGCCTGCATTTTCATCGCTACATCACGCGCCAGCTCCATACTGCCATCCTTGGGCGTCAGCACCAGTTCGGCGCCAAAGGCTTTCATAGACTGGCGACGTTCTACGCTTTGGCTGTCCGGCATTACCAGCACCATCTTATAGCCGCGTGTGGCAGCGACCATGGCAAGCGCGATGCCCGTATTGCCAGAGGTGGCCTCGATCAGTGTATCGCCGGGCTTGATATCGCCGCGTGCTTCAGCTCGCAGAATCATGGATAACGCCGGGCGATCTTTCACCGAGCCTGCAGGGTTGTTGCCTTCCAGCTTCACCAGTAGCGTATTGCTGGTTTTGCCTGGCATGCGCTGTAACTGAACAAGTGGCGTGTTGCCAACAAAATCTTCTAACGTCTTGTACATCTCAAGCCTTTTTTATTGTTGCTAATAACACCGCGTAGATTGCCAGTGCCACAAAACAGATCAAGGACAATTGCGGGATGGTTAACCCAAACAATGTCCAGTCTATTGTCGTACATTCACCTGTGCCCTTGAACACTAAATCCAGCGCTTTTTTAAGTGGGAAAGTGTCAAAAATATAGTCGAAACCAGCACCGCATTCGGCCATCACCTTATCGGGATTGGCTTGTATCCAGATATGGCGCGCGGCAATGCCCCCACCCGCTGCCGCGGCAGTGAACTGCAACAGGCCGTAGATACGCCGGCCAATCTGGCCCGGATTATGAACTGCAGCTATCAGAAAGGTTAAACCCAATGCCATAAAGGCGATGCGCTGCGATATGCATAGAGGGCAAGGCTCAAGATTATGCTTTTGCTGGATGTATAAGGCAAAGGCCACCAAGCCAAAACTGGCAATGGTTCCGAGCAGATAACCTGTCCTTCCTGCAAAAAATTTATTCAGCATGTGATTTATTCAGCACTTATAATTGGTATCGACAATTGTAACGGATAACACGCCTGATGGCCGACAACCCTACTCGTGTATTGAGTGTAACCGAGCTAAATCGTTTGGCGAAAAACGTACTGGAACGCAGTTTTCCGCTATTTTGGATCATGGGTGAAATTTCCAACATGACGCGCGCGGCTTCCGGCCATTGGTATTTCTCCATGAAAGACAGTGGCGCACAAGTACGTTGCGTCATGTTCCGCGGCCGCAATAGCTATCTGGACTGGGTACCCAAGGAAGGCGACAAAGTCGAGGCACGCGCGCTAGTTACGTTATATGAAGCGCGCGGTGATTTTCAGCTGACGGTGGAGTTCCTGCAGCGCGCCGGCCTGGGAGCCCTGTTTGAAGCCTATGAGCGCCTTAGAACAAAACTGGAGGCCGAGGGCCTGTTCGACGCCCGCCTTAAAAAACCCATTCCCGAGCATCCACGCCAGATTGGTATTGTGACGTCTCCTGACGCTGCCGCCTTGCATGACGTATTGACCACACTCCGACGGCGCATGCCATCCATCCCTGTGGTGCTTTATCCAACGCCCGTTCAAGGCAAAGGCGCGGCTACGCTGATTGTTAACGCCATTGGCCAGGCCAACGAACGTGCTGAATGCGACGTGCTGATTATCTGCCGTGGCGGCGGCAGCATTGAAGACCTGTGGCAATTCAACGAAGAAATCGTTGCGCGCGCGATTGCCGCTTCCAGAATTCCAACCATCAGCGGAGTCGGGCATGAGTCTGACTTCACCATTGCCGACTTTGCTGCCGACCGGCGTGCCGCCACTCCCACGGCTGCGGCTGAATTGGCAACACCGGATCGCGCAATGCTGCTACGCACCTTGCAGCAACTGGATCAGAACCTGTCACGGCAATTGAACTACATATTGAACCGCCGCATGCAGCAGCTTGATTTCCTTGCGCGACGCCTGCTTTCCCCGCTACAGCAAGTGACACATAAAATCAGCCATTTATCCCAGCTCAAGCTTCGGCTCCAGGCTGGCATATTGAAACAGCTGCAACACCAGCAACAGCATCTGCTGCAGCTGGAGCAGAATTTAAGCCACTTGAATCCGCAGGCGGTGCTGAAGCGCGGCTATGCTTTGGTCCACACAGTGGAGGGCAAGCTGGTACGCACGCACCAGCAGCTTAGCCCTGGGCAGGATGTACGCCTCACCCTCGGTGAAGGGCAAGCTGACGCGCAAGTCAGCAAAATCCATTCCTGAAGTGTTATGGAAAATATCGCCTTAATACAGATGCATGGCCCGTTAGCTGATAAAATACGCCAACTTCTTACTTGAACTTGCCAAAATGGATTCTGCCAACACCAGCAAGTCCCGTTTGTCTGCCCTCTCACTAGCGGCTCTAGGCGTCGTCTATGGCGATATTGGTACTAGCCCGATTTACGCCGTACAGGCGGTTTTCACCGACCCACACCATACCGTACCTATCGATCCGGCTAATGTATTGGGTGTGCTCTCGCTGATTTTGTGGGCGCTGATCCTGGTAGTTACCGTCAAATATGTGAGCTTTGTCATGCGTGCGAATAACCGTGGCGAAGGCGGCATCATGGCACTGATTGCGCTGGCATCAGGAAGCAGTCCCAAGAGCGCCAAAAAACAGAAGTTCGTCATGCTTATCGGCATACTAGGTGCCTGTATGTTTTATGCGGATGGCATGATCACGCCGGCGATTTCCGTGCTGTCCGCGATTGAAGGTCTGGAGGTAGCTGCGCCGCAACTGGAACATGCCATCATTCCGGCCACCCTGGTGGTGCTGTTTTTGCTGTTCTGGTTCCAGTCCAAGGGCACGGCGATCATGGGCAAACTATTCGGGCCGGTAATGCTGGTCTGGTTCCTGTCGCTGGCAGCACTCGGTGTTCATGGCATAGTCCAGGAGCCTGCCGTACTGCAGGCTATCAACCCGATACATGCCCTGCACTTTTTCCAGACTAATCATTGGCTGGGATTTGCCGCACTAGGTGCCGTGGTGCTGGCTGTCACAGGTACCGAGGCCTTGTATGCCGACATGGGCCACTTTGGCCGCAAACCGATTACGCTGGCGTGGCTCATTGTGGTATTGCCTGCCTTGCTGCTCAACTATTATGGCCAGGGTGCACTGATACTGCATGACCCGGCTACGGTCAAAAATCCATTTTACCTGCTGGTACCTCCTGTGCTGCTTTACCCCATGATAGTGCTGGCAACACTGGCTACCGTCATTGCTTCCCAGGCCGTTATTTCAGGCGCATTCTCGGTATCGCGGCAGGCTTTGCAACTGGGTTATCTGCCACGCATGCGCGTGAACCACACCTCTGAAAGCGAGGCTGGGCAAATTTATATGCCACGCGTGAACTGGAGCCTGATGCTGGCTGTCATGGCACTGGTTATTGGGTTCGGCTCTTCAAGCAATTTAGCGGCCGCTTATGGTGTGGCCGTCACAGGCAATATGATATTTACCACCATCCTGGCGGCAATCGTATTCCATAATGTATGGGGCTGGAGCAAACTACGCACCGGCCTGCTGATAAGCGTATTTATGGTGATAGACTTGGCTTTCTTTGGTGCCAATCTGCTCAAAATTCCCTCTGGCGGCTGGGTCCCGCTATTGATTGGGGTAGTAATTTTTACCGTCATGAGCACCTGGAAAACTGGCCGCAAGCTGTTGTATATGCGCCTGAAGAGCGAAGCCATGGCGCTTGAACCTTTTATTGAGGCCATCGGCAGCCACCCGCCCGCCCGCGTGCCGGGTACCGCAGTGTTCATGACCCCCGACCTGCAAGGCGTACCGCATGCCCTGCTGCATAACCTCAAACACAACAAGGTGCTGCATGAGAAAGTGGTATTGCTTACCGTCAAGACCGAAGATTTTCCTTATATTCCGCCTGAAGATCGTGCAGAAGTGGAAAAGCTGCCTAACGAGTTTTATCGTGTTGTCATAAAATACGGATTCAAGGACGACCCGGACCTGCCGCTTGACATGGGCCTCTGCGCGACACAGGGCTTGGTGTTTGACGCCATGGATACCTCGTTCTTTATCGGCAAGGAGACATTGATTGCCAAGCGTGATTCAGACATGGCTTACTGGCGCGAAAAAATATTTGTCGCCTTGTTCCGCAATGCAGATAGCGTGACCAACTACTTCAAACTCCCGCCCAATCGTGTGGTTGAATTGGGATCGCAAGTCATTTTGTAGCTTTGCCTTGTCCTGTTATCAGCAAGTGTGTTTGTCTGATGAGGCCAGTTACTAAACGTAAATACCAAAGTCAATTCTGAGCGAGGCATTATTATGAAAAATATTACCAGCCTGTTAATCGCCTTTACGCTGGCACTGGGCGGTTGTACCAGCGTACAGACCACCAAATCCGGCACTGTCGGCGTTGAACGTAAACAATACATGCTGCTGTCCGAGCAGCAGGTGGAAAGTATGTCTGCACAGAGCTATATTCAGACGCTGAAGCAGGCGGACTCAAATAAAGCCCTTAATACCGACTCGGCTGAAACAGCACGGGTACGCAATATTGCCCAGCGCCTGATTGCGCAGACCGGGACTTTCCGCCCTGATGCACTGAACTGGAAGTGGGCGATTAACGTGCAGGAAAGCAAGGAAATCAATGCCTATTGCATGGCGGGTGGCAAAATCATGGTCTACAGCGGCCTGCTCGATCAGATCAAACCCACCGATGACGAGCTAGCAGCTGTCATCGGCCACGAAATGGCTCATGCCTTGCGTGAGCATAGCCGTGAACAAATGTCAGAGGCCTATGCCCAGCAAATTGGCTTACTGGGCCTGGCCGCTGTCGTCGGTATCACCTCCAAGGATTCAAACAAGGCTAGTACCGCACTAGCACTAGGCAGCACCGTCGCCGCAGTAGCCTTGACCTTGCCGCACAGTCGCCGTGATGAGCATGAGGCGGACCAGATCGGCCTGGAACTTGCCGCCCGTGCCGGATATAACCCCAATGCAGCCTTAACACTTTGGGAAAAAATGGCTAAGGCAGGCGGAGCGAAGCCGCCCGAATTCCTGAGCACACACCCTTCCGATGCATCACGTATGAACGATATCAAGCGGCTGATTCCGGCCGTTATACCGCTGTATGAGCAAGCCAGGAACAAAAAACCATGAGCCTCACTGCCCGCTCGTCGCCGAATAGCAAGTTAACCGAAGTGGATTAGCAAGCATTCGGTGGTTTGTTTTACGCTTTGATTTTATGGGGCCGCAGAATGGCGGTAAAATAGCGTTTTATTTTGTCATTTCCGGGAACCACCATGAGCCAACTGCAACAGATCATTGAAGACGCTTTCGAGCGTCGCGCCGACATCACCCCCGTCAATGCCAGCAAGGAAGTCAAAGATGCCGTATTCGGCGTACTGGCTGACCTCGACGCAGGCAAACTGCGAGTTGCCGAACGTAAGGCTGGCACGCAGGAATGGGTGACGTACCAATGGATCAAGAAGACGGTACTGCTGTCTTTTCGTCTGGAAGACAACATTTTGCTGGATGGCGGTTGCACCAAATATTTTGATAAGGTTCCACCCAAATTTGCTGATTACACTGAGGCGGATTTTAAGGCAGGCGGCTTCCGTGTAGTGCCTAACGCCATCGTCCGCCGCGGTTCATTCATCGGCAAGAATGCCGTGCTAATGCCCTCTTACGTCAATATCGGCGCTTATGTGGATGAAGGCACCATGGTTGATACCTGGGCTACCGTCGGCTCCTGCGCCCAGATCGGCAAGAACGTTCATCTCTCCGGCGGTGTCGGTATTGGTGGCGTACTGGAACCTGTACAGGCCGGCCCCACCATCATCGGCGACAACTGCTTTATCGGCGCGCGCTCCGAAGTCGTAGAGGGCGTGATTGTGGAAGACAATTGCGTAATCTCCATGGGCGTGTATATCGGCCAATCCACCAAGATCTACGATCGCGAAACCGGCGAAGTGTTTTATGGCCGCGTGCCTTCCGGTTCCGTGGTGGTATCCGGCAACCTGCCTGCCAAGGATGGCACATACAGCCTCTATTGTGCCGTCATTGTGAAGAAGGTGGATGCCAAGACTTTGGGCAAGGTCGGTATCAACGAACTGCTGCGCGGCATCTGACCCTCAAGGCTGTCATAATTTCGACAACCCGGTCAAAGCGCTAACAACACCCGCTACGGCGGGTGTTGTTATTTCGGCCTGCCACAGCGCTCAATCTGGCTTATTCAAGCCAGATAAAAGTACAACCAAAGCCCAATAAAGCCGCACCAATACTCACTTCCAGAGATATTTACAAGCTCATCTGGCAATGATCTACGGCCTGCCCTGCGCATGGGCATACAACTTGCGCTTGCAGCATCATGACAACGCTTACTGCAACCCCTCTTCAGTATTGGCTCACAAGGCAGGCCGCATGCTAGGCAGCTACGACTATCGCCTGGTGCTGCTGTCCTTATTGGTCGCTTTTATTGCTTCCCTGGCTGCTTTCATCCTGTCTGCCAAGGTGTATCGCAGCGAGCCTAGGGCCGCAGAACTTTGGCTGCTCAGCGGCGCGCTGGCAATGGGGTCGGGCATTTGGTCCATGCACTTTGTCGGCATGCTGGCATTCTCGCTACCCATCCCCCTCGGCTATGCCTTTGATTACACCGCTCTCTCATGGCTGCTTGCCGTGGCAAGCTCCTGGCTGGCATTGAAAATTGCGCAGCAGCCCAAGCTGACCAGACACCTGCTGATTATAGGCGGCCTATTCATGGGCGCTGGCATTAGCGGCATGCACTACACCGGCATGTATGCCATGCACATGTCGCCGCCTATTACTTACAGCCAGACCTTGTTATCGCTATCTATACTGATAGCCGTTGCCGCCTCTATTGCCGCCCTGCTGATTCTGTTTCGGTTACGCACGCAGCATATCAAGCAAGCCTGGATGTCGAAAATACTGGCCGCCGCAGTAATGTCTGTCGCAATCACTGGCATGCATTACACCGGTATGGCAGCGTCCGAGTTTTCACCTGATTCGATTTGTGGTGCAGCGGCGGCAGCCCGGCCAGAGTTGCTGGCTGTAACGATTGCGCTGGGTGTCGTTGGCTTGCTGTTGGCCACTATTATTGTTTCCGCGCTTGATGCGCGTCTGGAAGGCCGGGAGGCATCGCTCAATCTTTCGCTGAAAGATGCCAACGATGAGTTAAGCCGCATGGCGATGATGGACGCGCTCACGCACTTACCCAACCGCCGCCTGTTCCAGCAACATCTGGAAGTGGCCATAGGGCGCACGACGCGCATGGGAAATTCACTGGCGGTGGCCTTTATCGATCTCGACAGCTTCAAGCCGATTAATGACATGCTTGGCCACCATGTTGGCGATGAGGTATTGCTTGCAGTAGCCAAGCGCCTGAACACCGCGGTGCGAGGCGGCGACATTGTGGCCCGCATGGGTGGCGATGAGTTTGTAGCGCTGATTGAAGACATTAAATCAGATCAGGATATTGTCCCGGTTGTTGATCGAATTATTCATTCGCTACGCGATGTATTTCTTATTGACCAGCACGAGATCAGCATTTCCGCTTCGATAGGTATTGCTGTCTATCCGCGTGATGGCGATATGAAGCGTCTGCTGGTATGCGCGGATGCAGCAATGTATCGCGCCAAAAGCGATGGCAAAAACCGGTTCCGCTTTTTCGATTCGGATATTGAGCTGGCGTCCGACCAGTTACTGGAAATGCAACATGACTTACGACAAGCACTATCCAGAGGTGAATTAAAACTATATTTTCAGCCAAAAATCGATAGTAAAACTTGTGCAGTAGCCGGTGTTGAAGCCCTGCTGCGTTGGAAGCATCCAATTAAAGGGGTGGTTGCTCCCCTGGCTTTCATCCCAGCTGCCGAACGCTTTGGCCTGATCAACCAGATTGGCGACTGGGTAATTGAAGAATCGTGCCGGACGCTGTACCGCCTGCGTGCCCAGGGCATCACGCTCAATATTGCAATTAACCTGTCTCCACAGCAATTTCGTAACCCCTGTTTGGTCACTAATATATTACAAGTGCTTCAACGCTTCGACCTGCCACTTTCATCCATCATGTTTGAGATCACAGAATCCAGCGCCCTGCATAGCCTGGATCAAATCAATGCAATACTCACGGATTTTAAACATGCCGGTATTGAGATGGGCCTGGATGGCTTCGGCACTGGCAGTTCCAGCCTCACCTATCTGCAGCGCATTAAGATCAACGAACTCAAGCTGGATCGTTCATTTATTGCCACTATCAGTAGCGACAAGCAGACTCGCGCGATTGTAGATGCCGTGATACAGCTGGCGCACGCACTGAAGCTGAGGGTGGTCGCTGCAGGTGTAGAGACTGAAGATCAGCGCAAGGTACTGACCGAACTTGGTTGCGATCAGCTACAAGGCTTTTTATTTGCCCGCCCTGTGCCTGAAGAAAATCTGGCAGGTTTGATTCTGCGTTTAACGACTATCAAGCAAGACCCCGACACAGGGAAGCCAGAGGTACCCAGCATATGATTCATACCACTCAACCGCATTGGGCTGGCCGAAAAATCCTCACCGTAGATGATGACCCGGATATTCTTAGGCTACTCGGTATGCGGCTCACAGCCGCAGGCTATCACGTGCTATCTGCAAATAACGGGGAAGAAGCACTGGCGCAAATGGCCTTAAGTGTTCCGGCGCTAGTCATTAGTGATTTGCATATGCCCGGCATGGATGGTTTAGCCTTATTCGACGCGATTTATGCAATAGACTCAGCACTGCCAGTTATCCTGCTGACAGCACGCATTACTACCCTAGAAGAAGCTGAGGCTGCGACGCAGCGTGGAGTGTTCGGCTTTCTAAACAAACCTTTCGATAGCAAACACCTGATACATAAGATAGAAGCGGCGCTGCATTGGGCCACTGGCAAGCAGGCAACCTGCGAGCCTCCAAAAAGCCAGGTTAGCAACAGCTAATTTCATAACCACCTACATGGCTGTGCAAGTGGCATCAGCGATATCCCGGCTGTAATACGCATCGCACTCATCCCTCCCCTACTGTTAGAATTACGCTTTGCTTATTATATTGCCTATCTGATGAAGCTATACGGCATTCCCAATTGCAATACTGTAAAAAAAGCTCGCGTCTGGCTGGCAGAAAACGGCATTGAAGTGCAATTTCATGACTTCAAGAAAGATGGCATTAATGCCGAACTGATCAATGGCTGGCTCGCACAGGTACCCTGGGAGAAGCTCGTCAACCGTGCTGGTATGACGTGGCGCGGCTTGAGCGACGAAACCAAGGCCGCCATCCACGACAATGCTTCTGCTCTTGCATTGATGCTGGAAAAATCTTCCGTGATTAAACGCCCGGTGTTGGTCGAGAATGACAAAATCCTGCACCTGGGCTTTGACGAAAACATCTATCGAAAGCTGCTTGCACAATGAGCTCTACTCTAGAACTAGCCAAAGCGCTAATTTCCCGCCGCTCCAACACGCCAGACGACGCTGGCTGCCAAGACCTCATGATTGCGCGACTGGAGCCGCTGGGCTTCAAGATCGAGCGCATGCGCTTCGGCAATGTCGATAATTTCTATGCGCGACGCGGTACTAGCGGCCCGCTATTAGTTTTCGCCGGGCATACCGATGTAGTGCCGACCGGCCCTATCGACCAATGGCATACGCCTCCATTCGAGCCCACCATCAAGGACGGCATGCTGTATGGTCGCGGTGCGGCGGACATGAAGACTTCATGTGCCGCCTTTATCACCGCCGTTGAAGACTTTGTCGCGTTACACCCGGACCACAAGGGTTCGATTGGCCTGCTGATTACCTCGGATGAAGAAGGTGTTGCGGTAGACGGCACGGTCAAGGTGGTCGAGGCGCTCAAGGCCCGCAACGAACTGATTGATTACTGCATCGTCGGCGAGCCCACCTCCAATAAGGTCGTTGGCGACATGATCAAGAACGGCCGTCGTGGTTCGCTCTCGGGCAAGCTCATCGTCAAGGGCATACAAGGCCACATCGCCTATCCGCATCTGGTCAAAAATCCCATCCATCTGGTAGCCCCGGCAATCAAGGACCTGGTCGAGACCACATGGGATAACGGCAATGAATATTTCCCGCCTACCTCCTGGCAAATCTCGAACATGAATGGCGGCACTGGTGCCACCAATGTGGTGCCGGGGGAAGTGGAAATCCTGTTTAATTTCCGCTTCTCGACCGCTAGCACCGCTGAAGGCTTGAAAGAACGCGTTCACGCCGTGCTGGACAAGCACGCCCTGAACTACGATCTGCAGTGGGAATATTCCGGCAAGCCCTATTTGACGCCCAAGGGCAACCTGGTCGAAGCCATCTCTGACGCGATTGCACGGGCTTATGGCGTCATACCTGAGCTATCCACCAGCGGCGGTACTTCAGATGGACGTTTCATTGCCGACATCTGCCAGCAGGTCATTGAATTCGGCCCGCTCAACGCGACCATACACAAGCTCAACGAATGCGTTGGCGTAGCCGACATTGAACTGCTTAAAGACACTTATCGTATTACCTTGGAAAAGTTATTACTCGTATGAGCTTTTATCCCCGCGCCGCTGAAGAGCTTTTTACTATCCGTGACTGGCTACGCTTCACGGTGTCACGCTTTGAAGAATCCGCTATCTTTTATGGCCATGGCACTGACAATGCCTACGATGAAGCCGCCTGGTTGATCCTGTCGGCTTTGCATTTGCCGCATGACACGTTGGAAAATTTTCTTGACGCTGTCATTACCGAACAGGAGCGCCGCCATCTTGCCCACCTGATTGAGCGCCGCGTCACCGAGCGCACGCCTACGGCCTACCTGGTACGTGAAGCATGGCTCAAGGGATTCAAATTCTATGTCGACGAGCGCGTCATAGTACCGCGCTCGTTTATTGCGGAATTATTGGAAGAGTCACTCGCACCCTGGATAGAATTCCCGGAAATGGTGGCAAGTGCTGCCGACATCTGCACCGGCAGTGGCTGCCTCGGCATCCTGCTTGCCCACGCCTTCCCTGATGCGGCCATTGATGTAGTGGATATTTCACCCGATGCCATTAGCGTAGCCAATATCAACATCGCCAATTATGGCTTGCAGGAGCAAGTGCGCGCGATTCAGTCTGACATGTTTACCGCGCTCAAAGGCAAGACCTACGATCTCATCATCAGCAACCCGCCCTACGTGGATGCACCCTCCATGGCCGCGTTGCCGCAGGAATACCGGAATGAGCCGCAACTGGCGCTAGGCAGCGGGCTCGCTGGACTGGACCATACGCATACCTTGCTGCGTGAAGCACCCAAACATCTCAATGAAGGTGGGTTATTGGTGGTGGAAATTGGCCATAATTGTGATGCACTGCTGGAAGCCTATCCTGATGTACCGTTTACCTGGCTGGAAGTCGATGCAGGCAATGAGTTTGTGTTCCTGATTAGTCGTGAAGATTTATTGCAGGCCAACAGTAATTGAGTCCATGCGGCCTGTGCCTCAAGACTCCGAGATAGCCGTAAGAATCAGCAATAAGGTTATCGGCAATAACAATCCCCAAAAAGCCAGATACATATAGCCGCCAGCCGCGCCAATCGCACCAAGGAAAAAAGCGCTTATGGCGGGTACCATCTGCTTTAGGCGCTCACAGGCGCGCTGTTTTAATTCCGCATGCTTGCCATAAACAATATCCACGATATCAATAACCATGTGCGTGATGTTGCCGGTCATCATGGAGGTATGCGCAAGAGAAGATAGCGTTGTCCTGCCACCAGTAGCCTGAATAGCCATCGCAGCTGCACCAAACATGCCCGCCAGTATTGCAGCGACTTCTTTATCAGATGCCAGCGGATATGGCGCCATCAGGCCGGCTATCATAAATCCGGTGAGCAGTACCGCTTGCAGTACGAAAAGGACTTTCAAAGGCGATTGTTGCTGTTTCTCGTAATCCAGAACGATAACCCTGGCTGCTGCCACCGCTAAGAGAAAAGCCGGAAATGCGAGTAGCTTGAGCAGGCCGCCCTGCATAGGATGCACGATCATGGCACCCATCAGTACAAAATTTCCGGTGATATGTGCGGTAAACAGACCAAAAAGCGCAATGAAACCAAAGGTATCGACATAACCGCCGACAAAAGACAACAATACAACCAGAATGTAAGGATGTCGCGTCAGCAAGATATTATTTCAGCTTGGTTTACTCACCCCATACCCGCTATTAACCGCGCCCACGATTCCGATCACTACGCTTTTGCTGTGCCGGTGCAGTCATATCGGAACCCTGGCGAATTCGCCGATTAGCTGCAGGCTTTCTCGGCTTGCTGGCTGGTGCGTCTCTGCTTGTTCTTCCTGGCTTGCTTTCACCCGTTCTGCGACGCCCATCGGCTGGCGCTGCAGAAAATTCCGGCGCAGGTTTGCCGGTGACCGCCCGGCTTGCTGCTTCTCTACTGCTTGGTGCTTTATGCTCTTTCGGCATGAATGTTTTGCCGGCTTTTTCTTTCTCACGCGCACTTAGCTGACGCAACGGCGTTTTTGGCGCCTCCAGCCCGGCCCATTCCAGCAGCCCAACCACTTCCTTGGGTTCCAGCTCCAGCATCATGCCGCGCTTGAGCCGGGGCGGCAGGTTGATTGGGCCAAAGCGCACGCGCATCAAACGGCTCACGGGTAATTGAAAAGCCTCAAACAGGCGACGCACTTCGCGGTTGCGGCCCTCACGCAAAACCACTTGATACCAATGGTTGGAACCTTCGCCGCCTTGCGCGCGAATGGAATCGAAATTTGCCGGGCCATCGTCCAGCTCGATGCCCTGCGTCAGCTGCAGCAACTGGGCTTCGGTGAGCTCGCCAAAGATGCGCACGGCATATTCACGCTCAACTTCATAGCGCGGGTGCATGAAACGGTTGGCTAATTCACCAGAGGTGGTAAAAATCAGCAAGCCGGAAGTATTGATGTCCAGACGGCCAATAGCGATCCATTTGGCACCTTTAATATATGGCAGCTTATCAAACACCGTGGCACGCTTTTCCGGGTCATCCTGACTGACAATCTCGCCCTCAGGTTTGTGATATATCAGCACTTTGGGCAATTCAGCTTCAAAAGGCAGGCGCAGTGGCCTGCTATCTAGGCGTACAACATCACTGGGGACAACTCCGACCCCGACAATGGCTGGCTTGCCGTTGACGGTCACGCGGCCACTGGCAATCAATGTTTCCATCTCGCGCCGGGAACCCAGGCCGGCGAGGGCCAGCAGTTTGTGTAGCCGCTGCGGAACTGCATCCGGATCTACGGCTTGGGGTTTAGTGTTTGCAGCATGCGCATCGCGCTGCTGTTTAAAAGGACGGGCCATGGTTTAAATATCCAGAGGGATTTCAGCCTGAGCAAAGTTCTCTATCGGCGGTAATTCCGCCAAGGAGCGCAAGCTCAAGTCATCAAGAAAAGTTGGGGTCGTCGCATAGAGAGACGGCCTGCCGGGTACATCCCGCTGCCCTATCACGTCTATCCAGTCGCGTTCCTGCAGCTGGCGGATGATGTTGGGATTAACTGCAATACCGCGTATATCTTCGATGTCACCGCGTGTAACAGGCTGGCGATAGGCAATAATTGCCAAGGTTTCCAGGGCCGCACGCGAGTAGCGCTGCGGTTTTTCAGGGCTTAATCGCGCCAGAAATGGCGCGTATTCAGCACGTACCTGAAAGCGCCAGCCACTGGCAACTTGCAGCAGCTCCATAGTACGCTCTTGCCAGTCAGTTTTTAATTCATCCAGCAGCATACGTAGCGTCGCCCGCTCCATGCGGTCGGCAAAAAGGCGTAACAGTTCATCCAACGAAAGCGGCTGTGCCGCTGTCAGCAAAGCGGCTTCCAGCACCAGCTTCATCTCCGCGATGGTCTGCGGTTCTGTTTGCATACGCATCTGCATAATTTTCTAGGCGATTTGCAAATAGATAGGTGAAAACGCGATCTGCTGCGTCATCCGCACCAAACCTTCACGCACCAGTTCCAGCATAGCTAAAAAGCATACAACCAGTTTGGGCAAACCATCGCTTTGCACATTGTACAGTGTGGCAAACTCCACCAGCTTATCCTGTTGCAAGCGCCGTAAAATATGACTCATGTGTTCGCGCACTGATAATTCGGCGCGGCTGACCTTGTGATGCTTGAAGTGGCTGGCACGTTCCAGCACCGCTTTCCATGCTGCCATGAGCTCTTCCATCGACACCACAGGCGCTTGAACCTCAATAATCTGCTCATAATAAGCCTGTGCCACCAGGATTTCATTGCCTACCTGCGGCAGGGCATCAAGTCTTTGTGCAGCAAGCTTGATGGATTCATATTCCATCAAGCGCCGTACCAGTTCGGCACGCGGGTCATCTTCATGCTCAATCTCAGCGGGCTTGGGTAACAGCATGCGTGATTTGATCTCGATCAACATCGCTGACATGAGCAAGTAATCAGCTGCAAGTTCGAGCTTGAATCCCTTATTGACCTGGCGCATTTTCTCGACATAAGCCATGTATTGGTGCGTCAAATCCGCCATCGGGATATCGAGAATATCCAGATTATGTTTGCGTATCAGATACAGCAACAGGTCTAACGGGCCTTCAAATGCTTCCAGATAAATTTCCAGCGCATCTGGCGGGATATATAAATCATGCGGCAGTGAGGTTAAGGTTTCGCCGTGTATACGGGCATTTGTTGGTGCCGGTAATACTGCAGGTATCACGAGTAGTTAAGGCCCATGGCATCGCGCACTTCACGCATCGTTTCTTTAGCTAGTTTACGTGCGCGTTCACAGCCCTCTGCCACCACATTTTTCACCAGTATGGGGTCTTCCGTATATTGGGCCGCACGCTCCTGTATGGGTTTAAGCTCGGCCAGCACAGCGTCTATTACCGGCTGCTTACATTCGATACACCCTATGCCTGCGCTGCGGCAGCCCGTCTGCACCCATTCCTTGACCGCCTCATCAGAATAGATTTCGTGTAATTGCCATACGGGACATTTGGCCGGATCACCCGGATCCGTGCGCCGGATACGCGCTGGATCAGTCGGCATAGTCCTGATTTTCTTAGTTACTACTTCGGCTGATTCACGCAAGGAAATCGTGTTGTTATAAGACTTGGACATCTTTTGCCCATCCAAGCCAGGCATCTTTGAGGCAGGTGTGAGTTTGTAATCAGGCTCGACCAGGATCATCTTGCCGCCGCCTTCCAGATAACCTAACAGGCGCTCGCGGTCACCCAGGCTCAAGCCTTGTTGCTCCTCAATCATGGCGCGTGCGGACTCCAGCGCTTCATCATCGCCGCCCTCCTGATAGCGCGTGCGCAACTCTTCATACAGGCTGCCTTTTTTATTGCCCAGTTTTTTGATCGCGGCATGCGCTTTTTCTTCAAAACCTGGCTCACGCCCATAGATATGATTAAAGCGGCGGGCAATCTCGCGCGTGAATTCGATGTGGGGCACCTGATCTTCGCCCACCGGCACTTGCGTAGCCTTGTACATCAGGATATCTGCGCTCTGCAATAAAGGATAGCCGAGGAAACCGTAAGTCGAGAGATCTTTTTGCGCCAGCTTTTCTTGCTGGTCTTTATAGGTTGGCACTCGCTCCAGCCAACCCAGCGGCGTAATCATGGAAAGCAGTGTATGCAGCTCGGCATGCTCAGGTACGCGCGACTGGATAAAAAGAATGGCATTAGCCGGATCAATCCCTGCTGCCAGCCAATCTATCACCATTTCCCAGACGTTAGCTTCAATGATTTCCGGCGTATCGTAATGGGTAGTGAGCGCATGCCAGTCAGCTACGAAGAACAGGCATTCGTGCTCGTGTTGTAGCCGGATCCAGTTTTTTAATACGCCGTGATAATGTCCAAGATGCAAGTTGCCTGTGGGTCGCATGCCCGATATAACGCGCTCAACAGCCATAATTAAGTAAAAACTTTCAAATTAAAGATAAATCGTATTATACGAACAACCAGGAAATTAAGCTGATAGTACCCAGAATAAACGGATACAGAATTTTGGATAATATGCCGGTGAATAACAGTACCAGCAGGATGATAAATCCATACTGCTCAACTCTGGCATAGCGGTCGGCCAGTCTCTGAGGCAGCAGGCTCACCGCTATGCGGCCACCATCCAGTGGTGGTAATGGCAATAGATTCAGCACCATCAACACCACATTAATCATGATGCCGGCCTGCGCCATATATTGCAGCGGTATGGCTATAGCCGGTGGAAAATCAACCGAGAATTTATATGCTAACGCCCACATAATAGCCATGATCAAATTAGCTGCTGGGCCGGCAGCAGCCACCCACAGCATATCGCGCTTGGGGTTACGCAAACGCGAAAAATCGACTGGCACGGGCTTTGCCCAGCCAAATAGTATCCCCCCGGCAGCCAAGGTAAGCGCCGGGATAAGTATAGTGCCCAATGGGTCAATATGCCGGATTGGATTAAGGCTGATACGCCCTTGCAAATGCGCGGTCATATCACCGAAATATCTCGCCACATAGCCATGAGCAGCCTCATGCACGGTGATAGCAAATATCACGGGCAAGGCATAAATTGCAATTTTCTGTATCAGGGTCAGTTCCATCATTTTTCCAAAAATTATTCAGTGCAAGTTACTTATTAATCGAGGTGCAGACCCAGTAATTTAGGGTCCCCCGCCCCCAAGCGCACCACTTGTGGTATCTCGCCAGTTAAATCAACTACTGTAGTTGGCTCTGCCATGCAGGCACCTGCATCTATCACCAAATCCACCTGACGCTCCAACCGATCGCGGATTGCCCAGGCTTCGTTCAGTACCTCCTCATCACCTGGCAGCGATAAAGTCATGCTTAACAAGGGCTCATCAAGCTCATCGAGTATGGCTTGTGTCACCGCATGCTGCGGTACGCGTAATCCCACAGTGCTGCGCTTGGGATTCTGCAAGCGACGCGGAACTTCGCGTGTAGCCTTGAGGATAAATGTATATTGTCCGGGTGTATTGGCTTTGAGCAGCCGGAACTGGCTATTGTTCACCTGCGCGTAAGTCGCAAGCTCGGCCAGGTTACGGCAAACCAGGGTGAAATGGTGAGCTTCATCTACGCCGCGAATTTCACGAATACGGTTTTGGGCTTCTCTGTTACCCAATATGCAGCCCAATGCATAACTGGAATCCGTCGGATAAGCGATAACACCGCCATTACGCAGAATCTGTATTGCTTGGTGTATTAATCTGGCCTGAGGGTTCTGCGGGTGAATGATGAAATACTGCGCCATTAATGCAAGCCCATCTGTAAACGCTCCGCTTCTGGCCAACCTTGCCAGACTGGTACACAACCAGCCGGCAAATCCGGCAAACGCCCCATTTCAATATAGGCATGGGCTGGGCCATGATAATCCGAGCCCATGGAAGCTTGCAGGCTGAACTGCCTGGAAAGTTTGGCAAATTCCTGATACTGACCCACTGTATGACTACCTGTCACAACCTCGATAGCCGTTCCACCAAGGCTGCGAAACTCCTCCAGCAGCAACAGCATATTAGTACGGCCCAGGTCATAGCGTCCCGGATGCGCAAGCACAGCCACTCCGCCACTATTAACAATCCAGCCCAGCACATCTTCCAGATTAGCCCATTGATGCTCAAAGTAGCCGGGCTTGCCCTTGACCAGATATTTTTTAAAAACTGCACGCATATCTGAAGCCAAGCCTTTTTCGACCAAAAAGCGCGCAAAATGCGTGCGGCTAATAATTCCTCGTTTGGCATATTGATAAGCGCCTTCCAGACTGCCTTCAATGCCGATTTGTTCCAGGCTTGCGGCCATTCCTTCAGCGCGTGTATGCCGACTTGCCCTGATTGCCGCCAAGCCATTGAACAATGGTGCATATTGGGGGTCAATTTTAAGACCCACGATATGCAGGGTACGTTTACGCCAGGTGACAGAAATTTCCACACCATTAATAAATTGAATTCCATGCTGATCAGCAGCATCTTTCGCTTCAATCAGGCCGGCTGTATCATCGTGGTCAGTCAGGGCCAATACGCGCACGCCATTACCAGCGGCGTGCTCGACCAGTTCGACCGGCGCCAATAAGCCGTCGGATATGGTGGAATGGCTATGTAAATCAATCAGTGATGGCATGGGGGGATGTATATGATCTTACAAGTGAAGTCTTGTGACAGGAGACAAATCATAGCAAAATACAGCTTTAACTAATACCTTAAGGTATCTGAAGATGCATTGTCTCATTCTACTAAAGAGTTCACTCTATATTTAAGGCTTCCGTATGAAATTTCTTTTTGACCTGTTCCCGGTCATCCTGTTTTTTATCGTTTACAAATTTTTCGGGATTTATGCCGCCACAGCCACGGCTATAGCAGCCACCATTATTCAGATTGTCTGGGTAAAATATCGTCACGGCAAAGTAGACAACGCACTGATTGCCAGCGGCGTAATTATTGTTGTTTTCGGTGGTGCAACCTTGCTGCTGCATGATGAAAGCTTTATCAAATGGAAACCCACCGTGCTCTATTGGCTCTTTGCCATTAGCCTGGTGGTGACGAATGTATTATTTAAGAAAAATCTGATTCAAAGCCTGATGGGTAAAAAAATCAGTATGCCGGGAAAAATCTGGGACAAACTTAATCTGGCTTGGGCAATTTTCTTCGCAATGCTAGGCTGCCTCAATTTATATGTGGCATTCAATTTCTCCACGGATGTATGGGTGAATTTCAAGCTATTTGGCACCATGGGCCTGATGTTGGCATTTGTCATCGGACAAAGCATAGCACTCGATAGGCACATGACCGCCAAGGATGGTGAATGATGTGGTACGCAATTGTGGCTGAGGATTTCCCAGATAGCCTGGAAAAACGTATGACTGTCCGCCCAATGCATTTAACGCGTTTGCAGGCATTGCAAAATGCAGGTCGCCTGCTGCTGGCTGGGCCATTCCCCACCATAGACAGCATTGATCCTGGCCCGGCTGGCTTTTCCGGCAGCCTGATTGTTGCTGAATTTGCAAGCCTCGAAGCAGCGCAAACCTGGGCGACCGCGGATCCTTTCGTGAACGCTGGCGTGTATGCCAATGTCACAGTCAAACCATTCCGTAAAACACTACCCGCCTGAAGACACCCTACCTCATGACATTAATTGATGAAATGCGCTCAAAGCTTGCAGCACTCGAGCCCACCAAGCTTGATATCAAGGACGATAGCGCCCAGCACGCAGGCCACACCGGCAACACTGGTGGCGGGCATTACACGCTGACTATCGTTAGCTCGCAATTTTGTGGGAAATCACAGATAATTCGGCATCGTTCAGTTTATCAAGCACTTACTGGCCTTATCCCTAACCGCGTCCATGCGCTGAGCATTCATGCCATCGCCACGGATGAGCCACAACCTTTGCAGTAAAACTAATTACTCCACTTTAAGGAATCATTAATGAATCTGATTACCCGTAAACATATTGCTCTGGCTGCATTCTTTGCTGCTGGCACCTTCGGCCTGCTACAGCCAGTGCAAGCGGCTGACAACAGTGTCGCTACTGTCAATGGCAAAGCCATCAAACAGTCACTGGTTGACTACATTGTCAAAGATGCTACTGCCCGCGGCCAGACCGTGGATGCCAATATGCGTGAAGTAATTTTAAGCAAACTTATCACCAGTGAGCTGGTTTATCAGGAAGCGCAACGCCTGGGCCTGGATAAGCAACCTGATTATGTGGCAAGAGAAGAACTCACTCGCCGCGAACTCCTGGTGAACACTTATCTGCAGGATTATTTGAGGAAGCACCCGGTTAGCGAAGCTGACACCAAAGCGGCCTATGAAAAATACAAAGCTGAAATGGGCGATAAGGAATACAGCGCACGCCATATTCTGGTACCAACAGAAGCTGAAGCCAAAGACGTCATTACCCAGTTAGGCAAAGGCGGAGATTTTGCCAAAATCGCCAAAGACAAATCCAAGGATCCAGGCTCTAAAGAAAAAGGCGGCGATCTTGGCTGGTTCTCTCCCGGCGGCATGGTCAAGCCCTTCAGCGATGCTGTCACCAAGCTGCAAAAAGGTAGCTACACCACTACTCCAATCCAAACCCAGTTTGGCTGGCATGTGATCAAGCTTGATGACGTCCGTGATATGCAGCCCCCTACTTACGACAAGGTTAAAGAAGGCCTGCAAAAGCAATTGCAACAACGTCAACTGGAAAAGCTACTGACTGATTTGCGTGCCAAGGCAAAAATTGTCGAAAGCCCCAGCAAGAAATAACTCCATAAGAAATATTTGGCCGGATAACAATCCCGGTTTAAATGGTCTGCCAACCTGGCAGACCATTTTTTATGGTTGAGAAATATCTGAGATGGTCTCGCTAATATCCAGCCTTTGCGCAATTTCATGCCATCGCTAAACCTGGCTTGCATCTAACCCTAGCTCACATTATGCAAATCATTAAATACGAAGTTCGGCTGCACTCTCCCCAAGCCCACTTATTTGAAGTGCGCTGCACCATTGCCGCACCAGACCCCACGGGCCAAATTGTGTCCATGCCAGCATGGATACCGGGCAGCTACCTGATACGCGACTTTGCGCGACAAATAGTAACACTGACCGCCAGCAGCGACGGTCTAGCCGTCCCCACAGAAAAAATCGACAAGCATAGCTGGCGTTGCGCTCCTTGCAGCACCCCACTGACTCTATGCTACTCGATATATGCCTTTGATCTGTCAGTGAGATCAGCCTACCTGGACACTACACGTGCCTACTTTAACGGCACTAGCCTGTTTCTGTGCGTACATGGACAGGAGCAAAGTGCATGCAGCGTGACCTTGCATCAACCAGACAAGCCTTACCAGGCGTGGCAAGTCGCCACCGCAATGCCGCCCGAGATAACCGATGATCAGGGCTTTGGACGTTACTGCGCAAAGAACTACGCCGAGCTTATTGATTACCCGGTGGAAATTGGCAAGTTTTCAGTAGTTGAATTCGAGGCCTGCGGCGTGCCGCATCGTATCGTGATTTCTGGCCGGCATCAGGCCGATCTTGAGCACATCAGCTGTGACCTGAAAACTTTATGCAGTTATCACATCCATTTTTTTGGCGCACCTGCGCCTTTTGCTCATTACGATTTTCTGCTGTATGCCGCTGGCGATGAGCACTATGGCGGTCTGGAGCACAGCAATTCCACCAGCCTGATTTGTCCGCGTAGCTGGCTGCCAGTTAAAGGCGAAAGTCTCAACAAAGAAGGCTATCAAGACTTTCTGAGCTTATGCAGCCATGAGTATTTTCATGCCTGGCATGTCAAACGCATCCGCCCCCTGGCCTTTTGCAACGCCGATCTTGGGCGCGAGGCCTATACCCGCCTGTTATGGGTATTTGAAGGTTTTACCGCCTATTACGACACACTGACACTGCTGCGTTGCGGCCTGATCGGTCGTGACGAGTATCTGTAGCATCTTGGCCAGGACATTACCCGTCTGCTACGCACGCCAGGGCGTGAGCTGCAGATACTGGAGGAATCCAGCTTCGATGCCTGGATCAAACTATACCGGCCGGATGAGAACACACCCAATGCCCAGGTCAGCTATTACCTTAAAGGCTCACTGATAGCTATGGTACTCGATCTCAAATTACGCAGCAGCGGCAAAAACAGCCTGGATGAGGTGATACGAACGTTATGGCAAAGCTATGGCAAGGCTGGACTCGGCGTACCTGAGGACGCGCTTGAGAAACTCGTGGAAAAACTGCTCGGACACAAACTAAGTGGATTTTTTGAGACTGTATTGCGTAATACTGCCGAGTTGCCTTTTGCCGAACTGCTTGCCGATTTCGGTGTTGATTACCACATCAGGCCGGCCAGCTCTGGCAGCGACAAGGGTGGCAAACCCGCCAATTGCCATGCACTAAAACGCAACGTGCTTGGCGTCAAACTGGCAAGCGGGGATGAAGCCCGGCTAATGCATGTGTACAGCAAGGGTGCGGCCGAACGGGCGGGGCTGGCAGGCGGTGATGTGATTATCGCCATTGATGGGTTAAAAATAACTGCACAGAATCTGGATCGCATGGTCAGCAGCAAAGCACCAGGCGCTCAGCTACATGTGCACGCGTTTCGCCGTGATGAGCTGATGGAATTTGCGCTCGTAGTACAGCCTGCCCCTGACGACACTTGCTACCTTGCCTTACAAACAAAACCTGGCAAACGTTCCAAGCAGTTACTGGATGCCTGGTTAAGCCAACCTGACATGAAGCGTGCGGAATAGCACTTGTACTTACCGCCAAATGTGCAACAATAAGAACCATTATCATTTATAGAATGTTTCATTCTAATGAACATGACCAGCCTTACCAGCCTGCACCCCGGTCAAAACGCCACCATCCACGCCATACATGCTGAAGATTCGTTATTCCAGCGCTTGGCCGCGCTTGGCTTCCGTATCGGTAAAAAGATCGAACTCGTGCGTCGTGCCAGTTTCAATGGCCCTGTGCATGTGCGCATAGGAACAACCGACATTATTCTGCGCTTGTCAGAAGCGCGCCGTATCCAGATCACCCACTAATGAAGCGCATTGCCCTGCTGGGCATGCCCAATACGGGCAAATCCACGCTGTTCAATCGAATCAGCGGTGCTTCGGCGCGGGTTGGCAATTGGCCGGGTATCACCGTAGACCTGATGAGCGTGAAAATCCTGCTGGGCGGCCATATTGCAGAATTGGTCGATTTACCCGGTTTATATGATTTGCATGGCTTTTCTGATGATGAACAAGTAGTCCGCCATTTCTTATCGCATAATCCTATCGATCTGGTAATGATCGTCCTCAATAGCTCGCAGATTGATCGCCAGCTCTCCCTCGCCCTGCAAATCCGCGCCCTTGGCCTGCCTGCGATATTAATGCTCAATATGAGTGACGAAGCGCGCCGTTCCGGCATCACTATTGACACAGCGGCCATGGCACAGCAACTGCATATGCCCGTACTACAGATTAGTGCGAAATATGGCAATGGCTGCCCGGAAGCATTGAAACTGGCTGCCAGCAATCTTGAGCAGCCGCATTCCCATCCGGCTCCCGGGGAAATCAATGCATTGCTGCAAGCAGACAGCGCGATAGAGCACGAAATGGAAGCCATCATCAAAAGCACGGTGGCAATACCTGCGCAATTGACCGATCAGGTCACCACGCGCATTGATCGGGTGTTATTGCACCCTTGGCTAGGCCTGCCCTTATTTTTCGCTGCCATGTATTTGCTGTTCCAGTTTATTTTTACGGTGGGCAAGCCCTTGCAGGATGGTATCGCATGGCTGCTGCAACTCCTGCGTACCGATTTACTTGAACCGCTGCTTGCAACGGCTCCAACCTGGCTGCATGGGTTGCTGCTGGATGGTATTTACAATGGTGTCGGCACCGTGGCGGCTTTTATTCCCATCATTGTCCTGTTTTTTCTCATCATGACCATGGTGGAAGACAGCGGCTACCTGTCGCGCGCAGCTTTCCTCATGGATGTGCTGATGTCGAAAATGGGGCTGGATGGCCGTGGCTTTGTCATGATGCTGATGGGATTTGGCTGCAACGTACCGGCGCTCATGGGTACGCGCGTCATGCGCTCACGCGGCATGCGCCTGTTGACCATGCTGGTGATTCCGCTGTCGCTCTGTTCGGCGCGCTTGCAGGTGTTTCTGTTCATCACGGCCACTTTGTTCACGGCACAGCATGCGCCATTGGTGCTGTTTTCACTGTATCTGGTCAGTTTTTCCACCATATTCCTGACAGCCATGCTGTACAAAGGCCGCTTCCCTAATAACGAGCCTTTTATCCTGGAGCTGCCGCCGTACCGTTTTCCCACACCCAGGCAAATATGGCTGCGTGGCTGGCATGAGGTCAGGCACTTCCTCAATCGCGCCAGCAAATTTATCGTCATTGGCGTGCTGCTGGTATGGGCGCTTACTAATTTACCGCCGGGTGTTGCCGCTGCCAGCAGCGCAACATGGGCTGGTCATATTGGTGACTTTTTCGCGCCGGTGTTGAACCCTATTGGCATTGATAGCCAGCTGGCGTTAGCACTGATTTTTGGCTTTGTAGCCAAAGAGATTGTAATCGGAGCCCTGGCAGTGATTTACGGCTTGCAGGGCGATGCCCTGATGCACCTGATGGCGCAGCGACTGGACTGGGTACAAGGTATGAGCTTTATGCTATTCACCCTGATTTATACGCCGTGCTTATCGACGATTGCTACGCTCAAGGCTGAATCCAAAAGCATGGGTTTTACGCTGCTATCAATTGCCTGGTCTTTAGGGCTGGCCTGGGTTGTGAGCTTTATTTTTTACCAATCAGCACGGGCACTGGGGTTTTAATACTCAGTTTTAATTACCCATGTTTTATTATCGGGGCTTTTAGTTACTTAACAGCCGAGAACTCAAGCGCATTGCCATCAGGGTCACGACAGAATACCGCCGCCCGGCCCGATTTACTCATGCTGTATGACACACCTGCCTTTTCCAACGCAGCCTTGACAGGTTCCACATCCTCAACCGAAAATGCCACATGGTTATCGCGCCCGCCATGTTGGGGTCGAGCCACATCAGCATAAGGATTGGGCACTACCATGAGGTGAACCTGGTTGCGGCCGATGTCATACCACACGCCGTCAAAACCGAAATTGGGGCGTGCAGGATTCGGGGTAAGGCCCAGCAAGCCTTCATAAAAGGCCCGCGATTTATTCAAGTCGGACACAATGAGTCCGGCATGCATGAGTTGTTTGATTTCTATCATTTTGAATATCCAGTATTGAACGTACATTACCTGAATGTGGAGCTTATCCGTAATTGCAAGCTGCGATTAGCACTTAAGCCCTGAACATAAAGTAGACGGCACCCATCAGACATAGGCCTGCCCACAGAAAATCCAGCTTCACAGGTTGGTGCATATAGAAGATGGCAAAAGGCAGGAACACACTCAAGGTAACAACTTCCTGCAATAGCTTGAGCTGTGCCAGCGAGAGAACACTGAAACCTATGCGGTTTGCAGGTACCTGGAACATATATTCCAGCAGGGCAATGCCCCAGCTCAAAAAGGCGGCGATATACCAGGGCTTGTCGCTCAGATTCTTTAAATGAGCATACCAAGCAAAAGTCATAAAAACATTCGACACCGCCAACAGCAGAACCGTCTTAAATACAACTGGCATGCTTCACTCTAGCGCTTAAATGGCTGCTTCGTCAGTCTCGCCGGTACGGATACGCACCACCTGCTCTACAGTCGACACAAAAATCTTGCCATCGCCGATTTTACCGGTACGTGCAGCTTTAATAATGGCTTCCATGGAAGCATCCACCAGATTGTCACCGACCACCAGCTCAACTTTGATCTTTGGCAGGAAATCCACCACATACTCAGCACCACGATAAAGCTCGGTATGACCTTTTTGACGGCCAAAACCTTTGACTTCTGTCACTGTCAGGCCGTTAACACCAATTTCTGATAATGCTTCGCGCACTTCATCCAGCTTGAATGGTTTGATGATGGCTTCAATTTTCTTCATACACAGGCTCTCCCCTTGGTTTCATATCTTAAAATGCTTTAACCATTTAAAATAAATTTGGATGTTATTGGATAACGCCTGTCCTTGCCAAATCCTCTGCGTGTAATGCGCACACCCACAGGCGCTTGGCGCCGCTTATATTCGTTGCGGTCTATCAAACTGATCACGCGCGTGACATCCTGCTCGCGATAACCCATGCCGACAATTTCCGTAACGCTACGATCATGTTCAACATACGCCGCCATGATGGCGTCCAGTATCTCATAAGGCGGCAGGCTGTCCTGATCGGTTTGATCATGACGCAACTCGGCTGAAGGTGGGCGCAGAATAATCCGCTCTGGAATAATAGGTGACATGGCATTGCGATAACGTGCCAATCGGTAAACCAGTGTTTTCGGCACATCCTTGAGTAGGGAAAAACCGCCCGCCATATCGCCATACAGCGTGGAATAACCTACTGCCATTTCACTCTTGTTACCTGTAGTGAGAACAATGCTGCCGAATTTGTTGGAGAGCGCCATCAATAACATGCCGCGTATGCGTGCCTGCAGGTTTTCTTCAGTGGCATCAAATGGCAAACCTGAGAACTCGGCTGCCAGGGTCTCACGAAAATGTTCAAACAAAGACTTGATCGGCAATTCGCTATATTTCACCCCTACCCTCTTGGCCATTTCCTGTGCATCGTCCACGCTCATTGCAGCAGTAAATTCAGAAGGCATCATGACCACCTGTACTTTTTCCACGCCTAATGCATCAACGGCAATAGCCAAGGTCAGCGCCGAATCAATGCCGCCGGAAAGCCCCAGCACCACACCAGGGAAGCCATTCTTGACAACGTAATCGTGCAGGCCTAAACAAAGCGCTTTATACACCGAAGCCTCCAGTGCCAAGCTAGTCGCAATCTCAGCGGGCTGAGGCTTGCCTACATCCAGTTCGACCAGCCCAAGCGCCTCCACAAAAGCTGGCAACTGTTGCATTAATACACCTTCGCTATCCAGCACAAAAGAACCGCCATCAAATACCAATTCATCCTGGCCGCCGACCATGTTGGTGTAAACAAATGGCAACCCGGTTTCTTTAACCCGCTCTTTAAGCACTTCGTGGCGCGCGGCCTGCTTGTCTATATGGAAGGGGGAAGCATTCAGAGCCAGCAATATTTGAGCCCCGGCCTGCTTGGCCAGTCTGACTGGGGAAGATTCCCACACGTCAGCGCAGATGACGATACCGACACGTACGCCCTGATGCAGGAATACCAGGGGTTCATCGCCAGCAGTGAAATAGCGCATTTCGTCAAATACGCTGTGATTGGGCAATACGTGCTTGTGGTAAGTGGCCACTATGCAGCCATCTTGCAGCACTGAAGCCGCGTTGTAGCAGTTGCCGTTATATTTGTGAGGATGGCCGACTATGGCCGTGATATGAGGGATGGCGCTGGCCAGTTCGCGTAACGCGATTTCGCAGGCCTGGTTAAAATCTTCGCGTAAAAGTAAATCCTCCGGCGGATAGCCACTCAATGCAAGTTCTGGTGTAATCACCAGGCTGGCACCTGCTTGTTGCGCACGTGCCACAGCATCCAGGATTTTTGCGCTATTGCCTGACAGGTCTCCGACCGTACAGTTGATTTGCGCGATGGCGAGTTTCATGTGGGGCTGAATTTCCTATAAGCCTTAGTAACTGCCACCGGCATCCTTAATCAATTTCACAATCTCCGGATTCTTACCTTTCAAGGCGTAGACCAAAGCAGTCAATCCATACTGGTCTTTGGTTTTGACACTGGCTCCGCTGTCGAGCAGTAATTTCACCATTTCTACTGCGCCATTATTTACCGCTAATTGCAAGATGGGCGTACCTTCAGAGTCTTTGTGGTTCACATCTGCACCGTGGGCAATGAGGGTTTGGGCAGCTGGCAGCTGCGATTTCTTCACGGCCCAGGTCAAGGCAGTCCATTTGGAGTCGTCCTTATCGTTAATTTTCGCACCTTTGCTGAGCATGAGGTCTATCGCCTCAGCATGCCCCGCACGTGCGGCATACATCAAGGCCGTCAAACCAAAGCGGTCACGCGCCGAATGATCGGCGCCATTTTCAAGCAAGGCATTAATGGTCGCAAGGTCACCATTCTTGGCTGCGTACATGAGCACGCTTTTGCCATCGTCACTCTTGGTATTGGCATCCACGCCATGCTTGATCAACAGGTCCACGGCTTCGCTATAGCCGGAAGTAGCAGCCATACCCAATGCGCTCCAGCCGGAATCATCACGGATCTTGGGATCAGCACCTTTATCCAGCAACACTTTGACTGTAGCCACATAGTTTTTCTTGGCGGCGAACATCAAGGCCGTCCAGCCACCGCTGTCTTTGGCATTAATATCCGCACCCTTATCCAGCAAGGCCTGGACAACCTCAGCCTTATCCTTGCGTGCAGCATACATCAGCGCTGTAATGCCGTCGGCATCCCTGGTATTTGGATTAACGCCGCTATTCAGCATGGCCCGTACCGTGGCCAGATCTCCTCTGGCAGCCACCGTCAGCAGGTAAGGAATTGCCTCATCAGCACAGGCTATTGCAATCCAGCCCATGGTAAAACCACCTGGCGCAACTCCGGCAAGCAAGGCACATAGCATCAATCGGCATAAGTTACGCCACATAAAGTTTCCCGTCATAGTCTATCGTGCTGATCAAACTTGGGCATTAATCGCGGCTTGTACTGCTTCACCGAGGCCCGCAGGCGAACTGGCCACTATTACACCAGCCTGCTCCAGCGCACGGATTTTGTCCGAGGCAAGGCCACTGCCTCCCGATATAATCGCTCCAGCATGCCCCATGCGCTTACCCTTGGGTGCTGTTTGCCCCGCAATATAAGCCGCAACTGGCTTGCTGATGTTGCTCTTGATGTAGTCCGCAGCGGCTTCTTCATCGCTACCGCCGATTTCGCCCACCATGATAATGGCTTCGGTCTCCGCATCTGCCTCAAACATCTGCAGGCACTCTATAAAATTCAGGCCTTTGATGGGGTCGCCGCCAATACCGACACAAGTGGACTGGCCCAGTCCCAGCGCTGTAGTCTGGTGCACGGCTTCGTAAGTCAGCGTGCCGGAACGCGAGACTATGCCCACCTTGCCTCTTAGATGAATGCTGCCGGGCATGATGCCGATCTTGCATTCGTCCGGCGTAATAACACCCGGGCAATTAGGGCCGACCATCTTTACGCCATTGGCTTTCAGTGCCGCCTTCACGTTGAGCATGTCCAGCACCGGGATACCTTCCGTAATGCAGACGATCAGTGCAATACCGGCATCAGCAGCCTCCAGGATTGAGTCTGCCGCAAACGGCGGCGGTACATAAATAACCGAAGCATTGGCACCCGTAGCCTCGACGGCTGCACGCATGGTATTGAACACCGGCAGGCCAAGGTGTGTTTGCCCGCCTTTTCCCGGCGTGACACCACCGACCATCTTGGTGCCGTAGGCCAACGCCTGTTCGGAATGGAAAGTCCCCTGCTTGCCGGTGAAACCCTGGCACAGTACTTTTGTATTTTTGTTTACCAAAATTGCCATATCAAACCTTTACTGCCGCACTGTTAGCTGACTGCACGGCACGTTTAGCTGCATCGGTTAATCCATCTGCAGAAATAATAGACAGCCCGCTTTCACTTAACATCTTCCTGCCCAATTCAACGTTGGTACCCTCCAACCGGACGACAACCGGAATCTGGATACCGACTTCCTTAACTGCGGTAATGATGCCCTCGGCAATAATGTCGCAGCGCATGATGCCGCCAAAAATATTGACGAGTATGGCTTTTACCTGGTTATCGGCAAGAATGATCTTGAAGGCCTTAGCCACGGTTTCTGCGGTAGCACCACCACCTACATCGAGAAAATTAGCCGGTGCGCCGCCATGCAGTTTGATCAGATCCATAGTCGCCATCGCCAGGCCGGCGCCATTCACCATGCAGCCGATATTGCCGTTAAGCGCGATGTAATTGAGCCCGGCCGCATGCGCTACCGCTTCCTTGGCATCATCCTGGCTCCAGTCGCGCTGCTCGGCCAGGGTTTTCTGCCGGTAAAGCGCGTTATCGTCCACACTCATCTTACAATCCAGCGCAACCAGCGCACCTGCAGTTGTCACGATTAAAGGATTGATTTCAAGTAGCGACAAGTCGTTTTCCTTGAACAGACGATACAAGCCCTTGACCAATCTGCTAAAGGCACCAATCTGCTCACCAGCCAGGCCTAGCGCGAATGCCAGGTTGCGTGCCTGATAATCTACCAGACTATTTAATGGATCACAGATTTCCTGCAGGATTTTTTCTGGACTGTTCTGGGCTATTTCTTCAATATCCATGCCGCCAGCAGCAGAGGCCACTACCACCACGCGCTCTAACGAGCGATCCACCAGCAGGGATAAATACAACTCGCGCGCAATCGGCAAGGTTTCTTCCACCAACAGCTTATGCACCGGTTGGCCGTCAGGCGCATTCTGTATTGTCACCAGCGGCTTGCCCAGCAGACTGGAGGCTAGTACGCCCGCCTGCTCTACGTTGACCACCTTCACCCCACCCACCTTGCCCCGGCCGCCAGCATGTATCTGCGCTTTGACGACACAAACGTCACCGCCCAATTCAATGGCAGCAGCAACGACAGCAGCAGGGGAATCGGCAACGATGCCGCGCGGTATAGGCAAGCCATATTTTTGCAGCAACTGCTTGGCCTGAAATTCGTGCAAATTCATGGGAAATCCAGCGTTTTTGTAATTATGTAATTTTGGCCGAAAAGCAGACTTCGCGCCAGCATTAAGCCCGCATCTCAATAAATAACAGTGTAGCGTCAGCTTACTGTAAGGCTACAAATTAATAATTCTGCTATGGTCACAGTAGTAAAATAGAAAATTCGCCATTTCTTATTCAAAAAAATATATTTGAAAGCAGCTTTCCCTCCATACCAAATAATGAATAAAAACTCCTCCTATTTGACGCGCACGCTGCTGATCACCCTTGCCTTGCTGGTATTGGTGCGACTGCTTACCCTGGGCTATTACCCGCTCTTCGACACCACGGAAGCACGCTATGCCGAAATAGCAAGGAAAATGGTGGAGCTGAATGACTGGGTTACGCCCTGGTTCGATTATGGCGTGCCATTCTGGGGCAAGCCGCCGTTTTCATTCTGGCTCAGTGCAATTAGCATCAAGCTATTGGGAATCAACGAATTCGCCGCACGCCTGCCGCATTTCCTGAGTGGACTGCTGGTTGCCTGGCTAGTTTGGGATTGGGCGGCACGCCGCTCGCGCCGGGAGGCCATCTACGCTGTAGCGCTGCTTCTAGGCTCCACCCTGTTTTTTGTTTCTACCGGCGCAGTCATGACCGATATGGAATTGACACTAGGCTGCTTTTTGATCATCCGTGGATTCTGGCTGGGTTTAAACGGAACGGCGAAAGAACAACGTCGTGAACGCTGGGTTTTCTTTATAGGTATGGGTATCGGCCTGCTGGCCAAGGGGCCGGTTGCACTGGTGCTTACCGGGCTGCCGATTGTGATATGGATATTCGCAAAATCTAATCTCATGACCGTGTGGCGCGGCCTGCCTTGGCTGCGCGGCATCCTGCTGACGCTTTTAATCGCCCTGCCCTGGTATGTGATTGCAGAAGCGCATACACCTGGATTCCTTAATTATTTCATTATAGGGGAGCACTGGCACCGTTTTGTTACACCGGGCTGGCACGGCGATCAATATGGCCATGCCCATCTGTTCCCGCATGGCAGCATCTGGGTCTTCACCTTTGCCGCCTTATTGCCCTGGTCCGTCTTGCTGCCAATAGCTGCGCTCTGGTGGCGCAAGTCGGGCAACTCTTTACCCGATAGCATTGATGCCTCCCAACGTTCATGGCGACTTTATCTGCTGCTATGCGGTTTAATGCCATGCGTATTTTTTACTGGCGCGGCCAATATCATCTGGACCTACGGTTTGCCTGGAGTGCCCGCGTTAGCACTGTGGGGAGCCTATTGGCTAAACAGATATTCAAAACCGGCACAGGTGGAAAAACTGCTGATAGCCGGCTTGCTGCTGACCTTGCTGGGCTGGACAGGCTACCTGTCCAAAATTGCGTTCAGAGGCATGAATGAAACAAAGGTGGCCAAGGCAATCGTGCTTGACTACCAAGCTCGCAATAGCGCTGGAGAAAGCCTGATCTTCTTGCACAACCGTCCCTACTCTGCACAGTTTTATACCCAAGGCAAAGCCGAATTGGCGCCAACCACATCTGCCTTACTAGAAAAAATCAGACAGAAACCTGCGTATGTCGCCATCTCCAGCGGCTCAGAAAAAAAATTACCTGCCGAGCTGACCCACAGGCTGCAGTTGGTAAAGCATCATGGGGATTTTGATCTATATCACACCGCACCCGCTGACCAACCCTAGTCGTGCGGGCTGCCGCTTCAATGGCAGCCCAGGTGATATAATCGCGGCCTTCACGCCATTAAACCAATTCGCCGACCACTACTCATGCGTCTAGTCATTCAGGCAGCAGCACTATCCCACGATCACCTTGAAGCCATTGCCACTCTCTGCAAGCAAGGCAATTTCAGGCAGCTAACACAGCAGGCTTATGCCATGCCGGTAGATGCGTCTTTGCCTGAGGTCACAGCTTACTGCGCAGCTCATCACATTGACTGTGCTTTTGTGCAGGATGCCCATATCCTGGATAACTTCGGGCTGGTGGTGATGGACATGGATTCCACCGTCATCACTATTGAATGTATTGATGAAATTGCCGATATGCAGGGCCTCAAGCCGGAGGTAGCAAAAATCACTGAAAGCGCCATGCAGGGCGAAATCGAGTTTGCTGAAAGTTTGCGCCGGCGTGTGGCATTGCTGGCAGGATTGGATGAATCCGCCTTGCAGCGCGTATATGATGAGCGTCTAAAGCTTAGCCCAGGCGTGCCGCAACTGATAGCTGCCTGCAAAGCAAAGGGCATCCGCACCATGCTGGTGTCCGGAGGGTTCGATTTCTTTGCTGACCGCGTCAAGGCCATGGTGGGGCTGGACTACGCGCATGCCAACAAGCTGGACATCGCCAATGGCAAACTGACTGGAAAGGTCTTGGGCAATATCGTAGATGCGCAAGCCAAGGCTGACTGGCTAGTTTATCTACGCGATAAGCTGGGGCTGCAGGCCCACCAGACCATCGCCATTGGCGATGGGGCCAATGACCTGAGAATGATGGGTATTGCCGGCATAGGTATCGCCTATCACGCCAAGCCCCTGGTACAGCAGCAAGCGACTTATGCGCTGAACCATGTAGGGCTGGATGGGGCAATCGGGCTCTTGTCTAAATAGCAGCACACTACTCAAAGCATAAAAAGGCCACGATTTATCGTGGCCTTTTTATGCTGTTTTGTTCATCCCGTCATTCATGCAAAGGCAGCCAGACCAGCTCGCCAGCCTTCATATCAGGCACCAGCAAGAACTTCCCGTCAGCGGAAAGGGCCATGTCTGCAGAAGCCTTAAAGCCCTCTTTCAGCAGCTCAACCTTACCGGATTGATCAACAGAGAATATGCGGCCATTTTTCCAGTCACTGACATAAAGCATGCCATGCTTGCCCCGCACCAGGCCATCAGCGCCGCCAAAGCCATCAGCCAGTTTTGTCATCTCGCCATTACTCGGATTGATGCGATATAGAGTACCGGAGACGAAATCCACTTGCAGCAATGTGCCATGCCCCCCCATCAGCAAACCATTGGGTGCCAGCACCAACGGGTTACGGCTGTCGGTAACAGTGGTGACCTTGCCATGCTTGTTGATGCGATAAACAGCACCGCCCTTGCCCTTGAGGTCACCGCTGTCTGATACGTAAATATTGCCGATACCATCGGCTTCCAAATCATTCAGAAACTGGGGGGTAACCGGAAAAGCGTCGGCGGCAGCAAACACTTGCCATTTGCCATCAGCAGCCACTTTCAGTACGCGAGTCTTGTCAGCTACGTAGAGGGTCTTGCCAGAAAAAACCAGGCCTTTGGGGTCATCCATGCCAGTGGCAAACACCTTGAGCCGACCATCACGGCCAATGACGCTGATCTGGCCATCACCATCCTTGCCGAATTCACCGATTTCAGACACATAGATGTTGCCATCCTTGGCAACCACGACAGATTCCGGCGTTTTAAGGCCTGTCACTTTTTTCAGATCATCCGCCTGTGCGGCAACGCCACCAGCTAATAAAATCAAGGCTGCGAGCATCATTGATAATGTGCATTTTATTTTCATTTTTTACCCTTTGCTAGATTGCGTGGCAGGATTACCTTGCGGGATGCTTGTACGCTGGCAGCAAGGACACCATGGCACATGGCGTACTGGTTTCATTTGCGGGCACGCCTTTACTGATTGCCGCCTGTAATAGCTGATCCGCTTTCATTTTGTCAGCAACATTTTGCATTGCTATTTTGTAAGTCGCATCTACCTGCCTTGCAGGGAATACGTCTAAAAACCCCATTTTTTGCGATTCACCGACATAGACGCCTAGCGGCTTACCACTACCGGAAAATACATCGGCGGTGATTTTTCCGTAGAAAGTAAGCATATGCGGGTTATAAAACATGCTGGGTTTAATCCATACCAGCGTTTTACCTGCGGTATTGCCCTCGCACATACCAACAGTGCCGAACTCTGCACCCAGGATATGTGTTGCAACCGGTTCCACAGCAGGGCCCTGACTGAACCAGTAATCATAGTAAAACTGCCAGAGCTTGATGGAATGTTTATATTCCTGCGGGCTGATATAAATCACCATATTGGCAGGGTCGGCATTCTCCGCCTGAACTAAAGATGCAGCGGGTAGCAGGCTAAGCGCAACGCAGGCTGCACGCATTATTTGAAAGATGTTCATGACAATTCCTTTCCTTCTTCCCCAGTTCAATGCTTGATTATGGATCAGTTCTTTTTATGCTTAATGCTTTTATTGTAGCTAATGCGATAAATCATACCCGCGCGGTCATCGGAAACATATAAGGCGCCATCGGGCCCAACCACCACGTCCACTGGACGTCCCCACGCACCATTCTTTTGCAGCCAGCCGGTCGCGAAGTCTATAACTTGGACAGGTTTATCCAGTGTTTTATCCCTTCCAAATTTCACTCGCACCAACTTATAGCCGGAAGGCTGCTCACGGTTCCATGATCCATGCAATGCCACTATGGCATCATCTCTGTAATCGCCAGGGAAAGCGGCCGTATTCAGAAAAGTAATACCCAGCGGTGCAGAGTGAGCCTTGAAGGTTATTTCTGGCGGCTGTGTTGTTGCGCAGAAACCATCCGGGCCAGGAAAGTTGGGATCAGCCTGACGCTCACCCCAGCAATATGGCCAGCCATAATTTTTACCCGCCTCAATACGATTGAGATGCTCGGGCGGCAACTCATCATTCACCGGTCCGCCTTTGGTAGCGGAGCGCATATCAGCGCCATTATTGGTGGCAAACATGGCACCGGTTTTGGGATGCCAGGCCATACCCTCTGCGTTGCGCAAACCTGCCGCCCATATCGGGGTAGTCGTGAGCAGGCCAAACGCAGTCAAAGCGCCCGCTGGTTTGCCGTCAACGCTATAACGCAAGATGGTGGCGCGCAAGACATCTCTCTCAACGCAAACATTACAGCTTGAGCCAACGTTCAGATACAGGTAACCGTCTGGACCAACCTTGAGTGTCTTGAAGCTGTGACCGCCACTGGCCAAGCCACTAATCACAGGCGTTACATGACTGGCAGGCCATTTACCGTTGTTCTGATCCAGCCTTACTACACCATCCTGATTAGCCACCAGCAGCTTGCCCTTCACAAAAGCCAGGCCCTGTGGGGCATTCAGGTTATCAGCAACCGTCACCACTTCATCAGCAAAACCGTCATGATTTCTATCAGGCAGCATCACTACCTTGTAATCCATGCCCAGTGAAACGTAAAGGTTGCCCTCCGAGTCAAAAGCCATAAACCGGGGTCCACGGAAATATTCACTTCCAGCCGCAGTCACGCGTGAAAAAATTTGCGCCTTGAACCCGGGTGGCAGTTTGATAGCGCTAACCACATCATTGGGTGGAGCCAAGACTTCGGCCATGCCCGCATACCCAATCAGCGGCAAGCCACAGATGCTGACGGCCAAAAGATAGCCGATTTTCGAGACCATATAGTTAATCATCTGCATCACCTGTCAGGTTAAAACATCCGCCCAGATATTCCTTGCCCAGGATTGAGCGTATCTGCCTTCCAGCGCAGATGGCTTGTCCGACACACCACCGCCCTCGGCTGGCACCATCATTTTCTTAAGCGGGTCGTAGCGGTATACATGCGCCACATGCATCGCCATCTTGTCACTAACAAAGCTATAACAGGTATTGGCAAATACTGGCGCGGGATCGGGTAAATTACCGCTCATCATTGCCACAATCGCACTGGCACATACCTTGGCCTGCGAGGTCGCTATATGCGCCGACTTGGGCAGTGCTGCAGAAACGGCATCGCCGATAATATGCACATTAGGCATTGCTTTGGATTCATAAGTCAAAAAATCCACCCCGCACCAGCGCTTGTCGATATTCACCACACCCGCCATTTGCGCTGCTTTGCCAGCACGCTGTGGGGGAATCACATTGAGCACATCGGCTTTTACCGTCTCGAATTCCGTTTTAACCGTACGGTTGGTTACGTTAACAGCGGCCAGCGTGCTGTTCGGCCGATAGTCGATCATGCCCGGATACAGTTCCAACCACGCTTGGGCGAACAATCTCTGCTTGGAGACAATTTCAGCATTGGCATCGAGTACGATGATTTTGGCATTGGGCCTATTATTTTTGAAGTAAAACGCCACCTGGCTGACACGCTCATAAGGCCCCGGCGGGCAGCGAAACGGCATCAACGGGATGCTGATAACGAACACGCCATCATCCGGCATGGCTTCCAGCTGCTTACGCAGATTACGGGTCTGATGGCCAGCCTTCCAGGCATGCGGAATCAGTTCCTGTGCTTCGCTACTTTGCAGCATGGGCAGTTGATCATAAATAAAATCGATACCGGGTGCGATAATCAACCGGTCATAGGCCAGTTCACCGCGTGCCAAACTGACTTTACGCGCCGCGTGGTCTATCCCCGTGACTTCGTCTCGCACCCATTGAATGCCGTGGTGGTTTTTGAGCATAGCGTAGCTAAAAATCAGCTCATCCATGCGTTTGCTGCCGCCCAGCACCAGGTTGCTGAGCGGGCAGGATATAAACCGAGCGTTGCGTTCGATAACGACAACTTCAATGCTCCCCCTACTCCACATGCGCAAATACTTGGCTGCCGTGGCACCGGCATAGCCGCCGCCAATCACCACCACACGGCCGCCTGGTTTATTGGCAGCACGCGCAAAAGATGGTACGCAAGCGGCCGCGAGACTAGCCGTTGAAAACTTGAGGAAATCACGACGATTAAAAGTCATGATCGCTGCTTACTGGTATAGGTCCGGTAGCATGAATATGCTTATGTTCAAAGAAATACTGCGCCAGTTGCTTGATTTCTTCAGCCGTCAGGCCTTTGGCATGGTGGTGCATCACCGTAGACGCTCGCGCGCCGGAGCGAAACGCCTGCATCTGAGTGATAAAGTAGGATTTATCCAGACCGGCGAGAGCCGGGATGCCGCCAACGCTATTGCCGTTAGTACCGTGGCAGGCCGCGCAAGAAGCGGCCAGTATCTGAATATGTGAATCAGCGGTACTGTCAGCTGCAATACTCGTGATTGGCAAAAACAAAAATAAGCCCATGCATAATCTCGAGTATTGCACTTGCAAGCATCCGCTCATCTCAAGCAGCTAATCAATGCTTGTGAAAACTGATTAAATTAAAAGCATTTCTCTTCAAGGCAACCATCATCTTTGGCGCCTGCGGCTTGCAGCAACTCAACCATTTTGGTGTTGCCGCTGTCACGCACGGCACGCAGGATGGAAACATTACCGCGCATCTTCAGGTTGACATCAGCACCTTTGGATATCAGATACTTGACGACATCCTCATGGCCCTCATATGCGGCCATGTCAAGTGCAGTCATTTTGGTAACGGGGTGCTGGTAGTTAATATCAGCGCCTTTCTCAACCAGCAACTTAACTATAGCCAGTTGATCTTTATTGGCAGCAATTTGTAAGGCAGACCAGGCAAAATAAAGGTCATTCACGCCTACGCCTTGATCCAGATATTTTTGCACTAATTTAATTTTGCCAGTGGTCAGCGCATCGGTAAACTCTACTTGATGATCACCATTAGAGATAGCCCATGCAGCCATGGGTAAACTCAGCGCTACTGCCATGATGAGTGCTTTGATCATTTTCATGCTGTTGCCTCCCCTGTCTTGATAAGAATTAAATAATCTTGGTAATTTATTTGCAAATCAACCAATAAACATTCTTGCATTACGGAACATACGCAACCACGGACCGTCTTCTCCACAGCCATCAGGATGGCAGGACTGCTGTACTGTGCGGATAACCCGCTCAGGGTGCGGCATCATAATGCTAAAGCGGCCGTCTTTTGTAGTTAAGCCGGTAATACCCTGCAAAGACCCATTCGGATTAAACGGGTAAATCTCTGTTGGCTCACCTGCATTATCCACAAAACGTATACTGACCAGCTTATCCGCCAACGCTTGTTGGACAGCCGCCTGTGCGGAAAATTCAGCATACCCTTCACCGTGTGCAACAGCAATAGGCATGCGGCTCCCAGCCATGCCGCTAAAGAATAGTGAAGGGGATTCCAGCACTTCTACCATAGCAAAACGTGCTTCAAACTGTTCGGATTTATTCCTTACAAAATGCGGCCACTGCTCGGCACCGGGGATGATGCTGTGTAAATTACTCATCATCTGGCAGCCATTGCAGATGCCCAGCGCAAAGGAATCACTACGCTGGAAGAAAGCAGAAAATTCATCGCGCGCGCGCGCGTTGAAAAGAATGGACTTGGCCCAGCCCTCCCCTGCACCCAGCACATCTCCGTAAGAAAAACCGCCACAGGCAACAAAACCTGCAAAATCCCGTAGGCTCACGCGGCCGCTAATGATGTCGCTCATGTGCACGTCATAAGACTGGAAACCGGCGCGATCAAACGCCACCGCCATCTCCACCTGGCCATTGACGCCCTGCTCACGCAAGATGGCCATTTTAGGGCGCTTACCGCTGGCTATATAAGGTGCTGCTATATTGTCAGTCGGATCAAAAGTCAGGTGTGCATGTATGCCGGGGTCAGCGGCATCCAGGATACGGTCGTATTCCTGCTGGGCACATAAAGGATTGTCGCGCAGCTTTTGCATCTGGTAGGTCGTTTCCGACCATACACGGCGTAGTTGAATGCGGGATTCGCTAAACACCACGCTGCCTGCATAATAAATTGCTATTTCATCGCTGCTGACTGGCGCACCTATGATATGCGCACAGCCATGGATGGCCTGATTGAGCAAGGTACAGATAGCGTCAGCATCATCAGTACGTACTTGCAGCACGGCGCCCAGCTCTTCGTTATAGAGGATGCTGGCGATATCGCCGGGCAAGCTGCTTAAATCCACATGCAAGCCGCAATGTCCAGCAAAGGCCATTTCAGCCAGTGTCGCAAACAGGCCGCCATCGGAGCGGTCATGGTAAGCGAGCAGCTTGCTCTCCCTATTCAGGGTTTGGATAACGGTAAAGAAATGTTTGAGCCTGTCGGCATCGTCTACATCCGGCGCAGCGTTACCGACAGCACCATAGACTTGCGCCAGCGCCGAGCCGCCCATGCGGTTTTTGCCCGCGCCCAGATCAACCACAATGAGCTTGGTATCGCCCAAGTCTGTACGCAGTTGCGGCGTCAGCGTCTTGCGCGCATCCGGCGTGGGAGCAAAGGCGGTCACGACCAGCGAGATGGGCGCAGTCACTGATTTATGAACCAACTGCGTGCCTTGGCTCCGACCAGCCTGCTCCGCAGGTGAGCCTTCACCGAAACTGTCTGCACGTTCCGTCCAGACAGTTTTCATCGACATTGAGTCTTTACCTACCGGGATGCTGATGCCGAGTTGCGGGCATAGTTCCATGCCGACCGCTTTTACGGTATCGAATAAGGCAGCATCTTCGCCGGGGTGTCCGGCCGGGGCCATCCAGTTGGCCGAGAGCTTTAATTCACTGATGTTTTCAATCTGGCTGGCGGCAATATTGGTAATAGCCTCACCAATCGCCATACGGCCGGAAGCCGGTGCATCAATCAGTGCCAGCGGCGCTTTTTCGCCAATAGCGAATGCCTCTCCCCTATAGGTTTCATAGCCTGCCAGCGTGACGGCCACATCGGCCACTGGAACCTGCCATGGACCTACCATCTGATCGCGTGCAATCAGGCCAGTCACGGTACGGTCACCGATGGTAATCAGGAAAGTCTTGTCGGCCACACCTGGCAGGCGCAGCACACGCTGGGCGGCGTCCTTCAAATCGATGTTGCTGGTATCAAAGGCCGCCAGGGTACGTTGGGTATGCACGACATCGCGTGTCATCTTTGGCGGCTTGCCGAGCAGCACGGATAAATCCATATCCACCGGCTTATTGGCAAAATGGCTATCTTCCACCGTTAAATGCTGCTCAGCAGTTGCCTCGCCAACGACCGCATACGGGCAGCGCTCGCGCTCGCAAATCGCAGCGAAACGCGGCAGATCTGCTTTTGCCACAGCCATTACGTAGCGTTCCTGTGCTTCGTTGCTCCAGAGCTCGCGCGGGCTCATGCCTGGCTCTTCGTTATGCACTGCACGCAACTGGAATACCGCGCCTACGCCCGCATCATTCACCAGCTCGGGGAAGGCATTGGAAATGCCGCCGGCACCTACATCATGGATGCTCAGGATGGGGTTATGGTCGCCCAACTGCCAGCAACGATCGATGACTTCCTGTGCGCGGCGTTCCAGCTCGGGATTGCCACGCTGCACGGAATCAAAATCCAGGTTTTCGGCATTGGCTCCGGTATCCATGCTGGACGCGGCGCCGCCGCCAAGGCCAATGAGCATGGCCGGGCCACCGAGCTGGATCAGGCAGGCACCTGGCGGGATGGGGTTCTTTTTGGAGTGTTTGGCCGATATGTTACCCACGCCGCCTGCCAGCATGATGGGCTTGTGATAACCGCGCACTTCTAGCGTGTTATCAGGTCCAGCAGCCTCTATTTCCAGCGTGCGGAAATAACCGGCAATATTGGGGCGGCCGAATTCGTTGTTGTAAGCTGCGCCACCCAACGGCCCATCGACCATGATTTGCAGCGCCGAGGCAATCCGGCCTGGCTTGCCATTGTCTTTTTCCCAAGGCTGCTCGAAACCGGGGATTTTAAGATTGGATACCGAAAATCCGGTTAAACCGGCTTTGGGCTTGGAGCCGGACCCCGTCGCACCTTCATCCCTGATCTCGCCGCCGGCACCGGTAGCAGCACCGGCAAAGGGCGAAATCGCAGTGGGGTGATTATGGGTTTCCACTTTCATGAGGAAGTGCATGTCTTCCTCGACAAAACCATAGCTGCCATCAGCTTGCGGATAAAAGCGCTGGGTCTTCTCGCCAGCAACAATAGAGGCATTATCTGAGTATGACACTACCGTCTTGCCCGGGTTCAGCTTGTGCGTGTTACGTATCATGCCGAACAGCGAATGCGCCTGCTTGACACCATCAATCACCCAATCTGCATTAAAAATCTTATGGCGGCAGTGTTCGGAATTAGCCTGTGCGAACATCATGAGCTCGACATCGGTCGGGTTGCGGCCGATACGGCTAAAGTTTTCCAGCAGATAATCAATCTCATCCGGCGATAGCGCCAGGCCAAAATCAGCATTGGCTTGTTCCAGAGCGGCTTTGCCGCCACTGAGAATGTCCACGCTGGCAAGTGGTGCAGGCGTCGCCGTGTGGTAAAGCCGCTCGGCATCATCAAGGTCACCAAACACGGCTTCTGTCATGCGGTCATAAATCAGCGGTTTGAGTGCCTGCTTTTCTGACTCAGTCAGTGGGCTATCATCTTCAGTCGCCGCGTAATAAGCCACGCCACGTTCCAGGCGCTGGATATCGAGGCCGCAATGTCGGGCGATATCACTGGCACGCGATGACCAAGGTGAAATAGTACCTGGGCGCGGCACAACCAGAAAAAGCTCCCCGCTTGGCACCTCTTGCGCCATTTTGGGGCCATAGGTCAGAATTTTTTGCAGCGTATCTTGCTGTACTGCGCCGAGCTCATTTTCGGTCCAGGCAAAATGCCAGAATTCGGCATAGACATGCGACACCCGCGGAGCGGCGATTTTTAAGGTGGAAAGTATCTTTTCAAGACGGAATGGAGAGAGGGCGGCACTGCCACGGATACGAAGCATAGGATTAGGCTTAAATTCAACTTGGATAGTAAAGTTGAATTTTACCCCGAAAATCCATCTGACTTTATTGAAATATACCCAGGCTTATTCAACAAATACTGGCGAGCTCTAGCCTGAAAAATAAAAACTTCATCAATCAGCTATATAAAGTAAATTCACAATTGAATCATACAGTCCGTCTTAATGTTCTTGATTGCAGTACCCGGTCCTGGGTTTAAGTTGGGCGCATGGTGCATGACTGCTGACGATTGCCAGCTATTCCAGAGGTTAGTTAGATAACAACCCAAACACCTTTTTCAGCAAACTGCTCGCCTGCTCCCCAGGATTCTGGCGAATAGCTTTTTCTTCCTCAGCCATCATCAGGTAGACGCCATCCAGCGTTTTTTGCGTGACGTATTGCTCCAGATTGACTTGGTCTTTTTTCACCAGGCCATACTGACTGCCCATAGCTGCGAATTTGTTGTACTGCTTGGCAAGCGCAACATCTTGTGTGGCTTTTTTAACGATGGGTAAAAACTTCTCAGCCATGGGGCCGGAGGTGGCTTTCCTGAAATATTGCGTAGCTGCATCGTCGCCACCGGTGAGAATATTCTTGGCGTCATCCACACTCATTTTCTTTACTGAATCGATCAGTAGCGCTTTGGCTTCCGGCACGGCAGCCTCGGCAGCACGATTCATACGCAACACCAGCTCATCGGCCTGCTTGCCCATGCCAAGTACGTGCATGATTCTTTCTGTTCTTTTCAGAGCATCAGGTAGCGGAATCTTGACCTGGGGATTGCCTAGAAAGCCATCTACCTTGCCCAGCTTGGCCACGGCTTTGTCAGCGCCTTGAATTAGCGCCTGCTTGAGGCCTTTGCTGGCATCTGCATTACTCAAATCGCCTAAGCCCGTAGCGCTGGCGTATGTGGCAAAAAAGGTCAGACTCAGAATAGCAATAAAAAGGCGCATGAAATTCTCAATAGCTATAGCAAAGGGTTTGAATATCCTATCAGAATCTATTTAAAAAGTGATGCAGCACACTTCAGCATATCCGGCAATGGCTCCGCATGTCATGCTCTGGACTTTAACGGCCTGACTTTCCATATATTATCCGCGTATTGCCTGATAGTGCGATCACTGGAGAATTTTCCCACGCGTGCTACGTTCAGTATCGCGCGGCGCGTCCACTCTTCCTCATCTTTATATACAGCGTCGATGGCATCCTGCTTGGCGACGTAACTTTCATAATCAGCCAGCAGCAAGTAATGGTCGCCATTATGCAAAAGTGTATCGAAAATTGCCTGATAACGGTCAGGCTCATCAACAGAGAAAAAACCACCGGCTATCATATCCAGTACCTGACGCAATGCAGGATTGGCATGGTAGTAATCCCATGGGTTATAGCCGCGCGCTCTGGTTTCTGCCACTTGCTGCGTGGTCAGGCCGAAAATAAAAATATTTTCGTCGCCGACTTCCTCTTTAATTTCGACATTTGCACCGTCCAGCGTACCTATGGTTAGTGCACCATTCAGCGCCATTTTCATGTTACCGGTACCAGATGCTTCGGTGCCTGCAGTGGAAATCTGTTCGGACAAATCACTGCCGGGAAATAGTAATTCAGCCGCAGAAACTTCATAGTTCGGGTAAAACACCACCTTGAGCCTGTCGCCCACTGCCGGGTCTTCATTGACGATGGCAGCGACATCGTTAATCAGGCGAATAATCAGCTTGGCCATCCAGTAGCCAGGCGCTGCCTTACCGCCAAAAATTATCGTGCGCGGTGTAACACCCACGGCACCGCCCGAACGAATACGATTATACAAAGTGATGACATGCAGCAGGTTGAGCAATTGCCGCTTGTATTCATGGATACGCTTAATCTGTACATCAAACAGGCTATTGGTATTGAGCTTAACATCGATAAGGCTTTCTATCCTATTGGCCAAACGCACTTTATTGGCATGCTTGACCGCCCGGAAGGCTGCGCGGAAATCGGCATCATCAGCCAGTGGCGTAAGCCTGGATAATTGACCCAAATCACGCTGGAAATCATCACCAATTGCTGAAGAGATAAGTTGCGTCAACCCTGGATTGGATTGATTGAGCCAACGGCGCGGCGTAATGCCATTAGTTACATTGACAAATTTACCCGGATAAATACGGTCGAAATCAGCAAATAGCGTGGTTTTCAGCAGCTCGCTGTGCAACGCCGCTACGCCGTTTACAGTATGGCTGCCAATTACGGCCAGATGCGCCATGCGTACGCGGCCCCCTTGGCTGTCATCTATAATCGAAACACGGCTGAGCAGATCGGTATCGCCGGGGAATTTGTGATTCACCATCTGCAGGAATTGGTGATTAATCTGGTAAATAATGCCAATATGGCGCGGCAGCAAGTGGCCAAACAGCTCAATCGACCAGGTCTCCAATGCCTCCGGCATCAATGTATGGTTGGTGTAGGCAAAAATCTTATTCACCAATTCCCACGCGTGATCCCATTTAAGCCGATGTACATCAACCAGCTGGTGCATCATTTCAGCTACGGCGATCGCCGGATGGGTATCATTCAACTGGATTGCAATCTTCTCCGGCAGATCGTTCCAGTCGCTATGATCAGCCAGAAATCGACGCAGAATATCCTGAATGGAAGCAGACACAAAGAAATACTGCTGTTTTAGGCGCAATTCGCGGCCGGAGGCCGATGCATCGTTGGGATAAAGCACTTTGGAGATATTTTCTGTCGCGTTGCGTTCCTCCGCCGCCTTTTCATAATTGCCCTCATTAAAGTGGTGCAGATTAAACTCACGCGCAGCCTTGGCTGACCAAAGCCGGAGAGTATTTACAGTCTCCGTGCCGTATCCCGGAATCGGCACATCGTAGGCCATCGCAATCACCGTCTCAGTACCTACCCAATGATGCTCGATATCCCAGATCACCGGGAGTGCGGCCGCAGACGCTTTGTCATCGCCCTCCAGCGTTGATTGCTCGGCGCTTTTGGCAACCGGAAACTCCACGACATGCCCAAAGAATTTGACGACATAAGTTAACTCGGGCCGTTGAAATTCCCAAGCATTGCGGTAACGCAGCCAGTTATCAGGGTTTTCGACTTGTTGGCCTTTTTCAATGGTTTGGCGGAACATGCCATATTCATAACGTATGCCATAACCTGTCCCAGGAATATCCAGTGTTGCCATGGAATCCAGAAAGCACGCCGCCAACCGCCCTAGACCACCATTACCGAGAGCGGCGTCTGTTTCCATTTCCACTATATTTTCCATTTTACGGCCCAGTGTATTCAAGCCTTCACGCACTTGCGGCTCTATGCCCAGGTTCAGCGCAGCATTCGACAGCATGCGACCGATCAAAAACTCCAGGGAGAGATAAAACACGCGTTTGGGATCTTGCTCGCAATACTCCCCCCTGGTCTTGACCCAGCCATTAATTACATGGTCGCGCACCGTATTTGCTGTAGCAAAATACCAGTCGCGCTCGGTGGCTGTACTAATGGCCTTGCCAATAGAAAACACCAGATGACTTTGCAGCGCCTGGATAATAGGAGTTTTTTCGGTGGCAATTACAGGCGTAGCCTCGGTTGTATTGCTTGTCGTGGCTTGAGGTTTTTGGCTGTTCATGGCGCGCTTCTTTCAATATGAAATCAGGTAAATGTGGTTAGTTACAAACCAGATTAATCTGCAAAACTTTTCTCAGGGTAATTTATCCGGGTATCTATACTACTGTCACTTGAGCAAAAAACAGACCTCATCTAAGAGGCGGCCTGCTGCAATGCCCGTAAAAGACTGGAGATATCCCAGCGGCCACCGCCCATGGCCTGCAGGCGGCCACAAAAATCCTTGACCAGTTGCGCCACAGGTAAATTCGTATGCATTTTCTCGGCCTCGGCCAAACAATATCCCAAATCCTTATGCATCCAGTCTACAGCAAAGCCATAATCATAACGACCTTCCAGCATGGTCACCGCCCGGTTTTGCATTTGCCAGGATTGGGCCGCTCCCTGACTGATGGCGGCGATGACCTTGGGCATATCCAGTCCGGCTTGCTGTCCGAAATGGATACCCTCAGCCAATCCTTGCAACAGACCCGCTATGCAAATCTGATTCACCATTTTAGCTAATTGCCCGCTGCCGGTCTCACCTAAATATGTTGCAGCACATGCATAGCTGCTCAATACAGGTTCAGCGCGTTCAAAAGCGGTTTGCTCGCCCCCACACAAGATAGTCAATTGCCCATTGATTGCGCCCTGCTCGCCGCCCGAAACCGGGGCATCCATAAAATGGACATGTTTGCCTAGCAGATAGGCCGTCATCTCTCTCGCAAGTGCGGCGGAGGTAGTGGTGTGATCAACCACTATAGTCTCTGGGCTAATACCAGCGGCTACGCCATGCTCAGCGGTGACCACTTCACGCACGTCTTCATCGCGGCCTACGCACAATATGACCAGTTTGGCACCGTGCACCGCCTGCGCGGGACTAGCCGCGCGCTTGCCCGGAAATTGGCTGCACCATTGCTCGGCACGTGTTGGAGTGCGGTTATAAACCGTGACTTCATGGCCGGCATTTGCCAGATGGCCCGCCATGGGGTAGCCCATGATGCCCAGGCCAATAAACGCGATTTTGTGTGAGGCAGGGTTGGCTATAACTGACATATCGAGCATCCGGAAAGTATCTCCGGATGCTAATACGAAGCCGGCTGAATCGCCAGCACTCAAATGACACGGGCTGAATTACATGGATTGGAATGTGAACAGCAGCGCCAGTGTCAGCGAGGTGCCAATTAAGCCAGTCAATGTGAGCCGAGAGCCACGCATCCTGGTCCACAGTAGCACTCCGGTAATGGAAAGAAACATCATCGCGCCCGCCAGTGAATCGGCCAGTAATATCCAGCCTTTATGCATGCCCACGCCTTTGTGCATACGGGTGATGAATGCAATCAGGTTGGCATCTTGCCGAGTGACGGTGGCAAAACTGTTGCCGAGCACGTATTCCACATTAATAGCGGCATTCGGCGTCTGGAATTCGACTTTCCACTTCGCAGGCTGCGCCAGTTCACGCCCCTGAAATCCAACACTACGTTCGCCTTCACAACCGGCACGCGGCGGACGTTTGATCGGATCATGATGCAGATCAAGCGCGCCCTGCACCCAGCGAGTGAATGCCGGCAGATCAGCCGGACGTGGTTCAGGCAAAGGCAGTTGTACCTGTGACTCTTCCATTTTTGCAGCGGGAATCTTCATCACGGCGCGATGGTTGAGAAAAAACCCGCTTAACCCGAACAACAGGCCCAGCACCGCGCCCCACAAGCCAATCCAGCCGTGGATACGGCGCAGCCAGCGCAGGAAACGGCTGCGGCTCAGATGTGGCGTATGCATGCTTGTGGCAGTCATGATTACTTGATGAGGCTAAGAGTGCTTACATGGCGTACACCTTCGTAAGCATGGCCCTGGCATTCACCCTTGACCGCTTCCACATGCACTACGTGCAACACGTACAAGCCAGGCCACGGGGTTTGCACGGTTGCCTCGCCGGCCTCGTCGGTCTGGTATTCCCGCATCCACTGGTTAGGTGCAAAAATTTCGAGCTTGGCCTTGGCTAGCGGCTTGCCGTGCAGATTAACACGCAGCTTGCCGCCGCCTAGGGGCTGGATGTCGAGATCGAGGCTGGAGGCGGCCTCCGCGTCCTTGACGGCAAAGCGCGCATAGTGCATAGGCTTGACGATGCCGATGTTGTACTTGCTCAAGTCCTTTACCTGCATGCCGCGGTCCTGCACCACCAGTGCCGCATTGGCCGACGCTTTCAATGCCAGGTAGTCTTCCTTGCGTTCATAGCTGACTGCGGCCTGCTGGCCATCGTTAGTCTTAATTTCGGGTGTGGCAATCGTATCCAGGCGACCGCCGGTTTTTTCGTGCAGGTTGTCGCCGTATTCGCCGAAGTACAGGTGCGCTTCGCCCAAGGCCGACTCGACCCAGATGAAATGCGCCTGGGCCGGCAGTACCACGGCGAAAGCCGCAGCTGCGACCAGGAATTTTACTAGCTTCATGTATTTGCCCTTATGGTAATGGTTAGTTCAGGTCAAAGCGTACTGTTGCCATGACACTACGCGGTTCACCCGGCAATGCACCTACAAAGGTCGGCACGGAGTAATAGATTTTGTCGGTCAGGTTCTTGAAGTTGACCGTGATATCCCACTTCTTCTGGCGCCAGTAAACAGCCGCGTCGTATACGGTGTAGGCAGGCACCTCGAGCAGGTTAAGCGCGTCGGCATAGGATTTACCTTTGTAAGTCGCGCCTATACCTACGCCAAAACCATACCAGTCATCGCGGGCAGGCTCCCATGTGAGCCAGACACGGCCTGAATCCTTGGCAACACCCGTCGGCAGGTTGCCTTTGATGCTGGCATTGATCACCCCCAGCGTAGCGTTGCTCGACAGCGCGTCGGATTCCACTTTGGGATTGATATGCGTATAGCTGGTCAACAGCTTCACTTCACGCGTCAGGGCGCCGATCGCATCAATTTCAATACCGCTGGTTTCATCCTTGCCGTCCGGCTTGGAAACGCCCGGTGTCAGTGTCACGTAATAGTTGTTGCGACGCGCCTGGAACAGCGCCACATTAAGATCGAGCTTGCCGCTGAACAGCAGTGCCTTGGCGCCAGCTTCCTTGCTGTAGGAGGTCTCGGGATTGGTGTTGAGCGCCGCAGCTTCGGTCGCGATGTTGATAAAAGCACCGCGCGATACACCGGCATACAGGGACAGCTCAGGCAAAGGCTGGTAGACGGCGCCCAGCTGGTGGCTGGTCAGGTCCTGCTGATCGGCAATGCGACGGAATGTCGTGGTACCTTGCGAACCCTTATCGCTGAAATCCACATTGTCGTGGCGCGCACCGGCACGCAGCTTGACCTGCTCGCTTAGCTGAATCTGGTCTTGCAGGTAAACACTACGCGTCGTTGCTGCCAGTTTGCGGTTAAAGCCTTGCGACGTTACCGGGGTCAGGCCACTGATCGTGGTTTCCTGCACTACCGGATTGCTGGCATTAGTGATAATAGGCAAGTTGTAGCCTACACGCACGCTATCGATCTGGGTATCCTGCCACTGCAGGCCAGCCAGGAAAGTGTGGCCGATGCCGGCAGTCTTGAATTTCCACACACCCTCGGTGCTGAAGTCCAGGTAGTCGGCGTCATCCTTCTGCGAGCGGATGGAGCGGCCGCTAATCACATTCGAAGCATTCGCCACATTGGCACCAGCATTGCGCAGCAAGCTGATATCACGGTGATCGTAAATCAAGGCCGTCTTGAGTTTGAAATCATCGCTAGGCTTCCATTCATAAATGGTGGCGACGCGATTGATTTCCTGATTGACGAAATTCATCGGGCTGTAATAACGCGCATCGCGCCCGGAAGCAGTAACCAGCTTGCGGTCGGCGCCGAACACAATACCGTAGTTGTCTGGCGTGAGCTTGATGTCGCGGTAGTCGTAATCCAGCGTCAGGGTTTGCGTATCGGTCAGGTTGAAACGCACCGACGGCAGGATTTCGGTAATCTCGCGCCCAAGACCGCGATAACCGTCGCTACGTTCGTAGCCGACATTGAGCCGGGTTGCTACGCCATTGACGGCACCGCCCAGATCCACACCCACACGCTGGGTATCGAAACTTCCCAGACCTGTTTCAATTTTAGCGATAGTCTTATCGGTGGGCTGCTTGGTGATGACGTTGACGCTACCTCCGGGCTGGCTGGAGCCGTACAGGGCCGAGCCCGGCCCCTTCAGCACCTCGATACTTTCAATATCGGTCATGGTGCGGAAGTAGCCGTTCTGCGTGCTGCCGTCGAACTGGCCGTCGCGCAGCCAGCGCATGTTGAGGCCGCGTATATTGAAATTATCGGCAAAGCCATAACCGCCCGCATAGTTTTGGCTGACGCCACTGACATTGGCCATGGCTTCGTTCATGCCACGTACGCCCTGGTCTTCAAGCAAGGCGCGCGGCAGCACAATAATGCTGGCCGGTACGTCACGCGCCGGTGTGTCGGTTTTGCTGCCGGTAGAGCTATTGATGACCTGGTAGTTGCCGGAACGGTCTTTGCTCTCAGTGACCTTAACTTCCGCCAAGGTTTCAGTGCCAGCACTATCTGTCTCGGCTTTCTTGACGGCTTCTGCAGCCTCCGCGGCCTGTAATGGCAGCATGGCCAGTGCCAGCAGCACGGCCATATGCGCGGATTTAGGTCGGAATTGAAATGATGTGAATTGCAAGATGTAGCTCCCCGTAGTTGTCGATCACCGGCTGGCTACATGTACGCATTTGCTTGCTGGACCTGTTTAAAAAATTTGATTAGTGCCTGGCTTGCGGCGTGCTGACGAATCCCAAGCGTTGTATACCGGCATTCTGCGCATCGGCCATCACTTCAGCCAGTATCTGATAACGCGTTTCCTTATCGGCGCGGATATGCAACTCTGGTTGCGGCTCAGCTTTGGCGACTTGCTGCAACTTGACTGACAACTCCCGCTCAACCAACGGCACGTCGTTCCAGTACATCTTGCCAGCCTGGTCGATGGCAATTGAGATCACTTCCGGTTTTTGCGGTAAAGGCTGGCTGCTGGCCTGCGGCAGATCGATCTTCACAGCATGTGTTAGCAACGGCGCCGTAATGATGAAAATTACCAGCAGCACCAGCATCACATCGACCAGTGGCGTAGTGTTAATTTCCGCCATCGGACTACTGTGGCTACCCGAACTAAAGCCGTTACCGGAGCCGATCATGCTGTCACTTCTTTAAGATGGGCATGGTACTTCGTGGATGTTGCAGGCTCCTGAGTTGCTGCATTGCCGCTAGCCAGTGGCGCGCCCGTGGTTAGCAAAATATGCAGGTCATGTGCAAAGCTCTCTAGCTGGCCCATCAACACACGGTTACTGCGCACCAGCGCGTTGTATGCCAGCACCGCCGGGATCGCTACCGCCAAGCCCAACGCTGTCATGATCAAGGCCTCCCCCACCGGCCCCGCAACCTTATCCAGTGTGGCCTGGCCACTCAGGCTGATACTGGCAAGCGCATGATAAATACCCCACACCGTGCCGAACAGTCCGACAAAAGGCGAAACGCTGCCAACCGAAGCCAGTACTGTCAGACCGGTTTCCAATTGGGCGCCCTCCTGGCTTATGACGCGGCGCATGGCGCGTGCGATGAATTCATCCTGATTGCAGGCATCTTCCAGGCGCTTGCTGGCATGCCGCTGATGATGCTCAGCAGCTTCTACCGCCTGGTTGGCGAGACGTGAAACAGGGCTGGCAGGGCCATGCTGGCGCATGGCGGCTTCCAGAGAAGATGCCTGCCAGAAGCACTGGCTGTAGTTGCTGGAGGCTTGACGCAAGCGTATGGCTTGATAGGTTTTGGTGATGACCAGATACCAGCTAGCCACCGACATCGCCAGCAAACACAGCGCCACCGTGATTGCCACCGGACCGCCGCTTGCAATAAAAGTCAAGCTGTTGAATTCATAACCATTTTGCATTTCTCACTGTCCTTTATAGCTTTAGTTACCCCGGGATTAACTATTCAGTTAACCCTCGAGTGAAAAACTCACTGACACCAGCACATATGCACTGACAGGCTGATTATTGCGTTTGGCTGGAATAAATCGCCATTGCTTCACTGCATCCAGCGCGGCCTGGTCTAGCTTGGCGGAACTGCTCCCCGCCTCAATCTGCACGGCTTCTGCATCTCCGTTTACGGTTACCAGTACGCGCAAAACCACTTTCCCTTGCTCACCCAGACGCCGAGAGAGTATCGGATAGGCCGGGGCCGGGTTATGCAAATAGGCTGCCCCGAAGCGCGGAGGCTCAATCAGCGGCTCGGGCTGTGACTTCTCAATCACTTCGGTCGCCTTGGCTTGCGCAACTGGTGCCGCTTCTTCCGTCTTGATAGCTTCCTTGGATACGGCGGTTGGCGAGGGGGTGCTTTCCTCTGCTTGCTGCTGCGGTGTTGGCTTAAGCTCTTGTTGCAGCATGTTTTTTTGTATATCTACGGGCTGCGGTTTGGGCAGTGCTGGCTCAAGCCGAGCTACTGCAGGGGTAGGCCGCGTATTTGCCACCAGGCTTACCAGCATAGGCGTCGCCTGCTCTTCAATGTGCGGCGTTGTTTGTGTTGTCGCCATTAATGCGACAAAAGCCATGGTATGCGCCAGCAGCGCCATTGCCAAGGCGCCAGGCACCAGTGTTTTGTGTAAAGCCGCAGTAGTTGGTGTCGCCGGACGCGTCGGGGCCAAAGCCCTCAGCCTGGTGGTTTGAGATTGTCTTGGAGCAAATGCAGGCCAAATAGCCAAACGCAGGTCACTGGGCATAGCCGGCATTGCCAGCAAGCTCATGTTGGGATTTATCTGCATTAAATGAAAATTCTTATCTGCTATTTGGTAAGAATGAGCTTGCCCTGGCTGGTCAGACGCAAACGGTATTCATCTAGTGCATGCTCGATAATCACTTCGCGTGCACCGCCGAATAACTCCGTACTATTCAGGCGATGACGCTTCGCAGTTACCTGTCGGGGTTCGCCAGCCGTTGCTGAAAAACCAGGCTTGTAATTTACGCGCTTATCCATTGCCGACGAATCAGGCTGCCACAAGTTGCATGGCAACTGCAGATGCCTCATGCGCATCGCGCAGGCACTGTCTGGCACAGGCGGCACAGCGACCGCATTCGGCAGTCACGCCGTAGTCGCGGCGCAAATCCTTGAGCGTTTTTGCCCCCTCGTGAACCGCTTGATGAATCTGACGCTCTGTTACCGCCGAACACACGCATACATACATTTGTAAACCCCCGCCACAAGATCAGATATCAATCTACCTGATAATGATTCTCATTTATATAGAGATATATGTCAAGATGTTTGTATGGTGCAATCGTTGGCTGCGGCAAACAGCCATAAAAAAAGCCGCGGTTTCAGCCGCGGCTTTGCTTGAGGTGAGGCTGTCTGACGAGGTGTTCGTCAGCTGCCGCCTGTCTCCATATGAGATTGCAGGTAGTTGGGGAGAGTCACATCCTTGATCAGGTCATGCTGGGTTTCCAGCCAGTCGATGGCCTCTTCGCATTGCTCGAGCAGCTCTTCCAGTAGATCGCGACTGACGTAATCCTGCAGACTTTCGCAAAGCGCCACCGCCTCCACCAGCAAAGAACGCTGGATCTCCTTTTCGTATTTGAGATCGCCCTGCAGGCACTCGACGACGTTCTCGCCGATCAACAGCTTGCCCAAGTTCTGCAGGTTGGGCAGGCCCTCCAGAAACAGGACGCGCTCGATGACCTTGTCCGCTTCCTTCATCACGCGTATGGATTGTTTGTAATGGTAGCCATTGAGCTTTTCCAGCCCCCAGTTGCGGAACATGCGCGCATGCAGGAAGTACTGGTTGATCGCAGTCAGCTCGTTTTTCAGCACCTTGTTGAGAATTTCGATGACTTTCTTGTCGCCTTTCATGGTCGTCTCCCCTTAACTTGCCAGTCCCGGTTTCATCTGGCTTTGCTGGTAATTGGCCAGTCCCACCAGGTCGATCAGGCGAATCTGCTGCTCCAGCCAGTAGGCATGATCCATTTCGGTATCCTCCAGCTGCACCGCCAGCATGTCGCGCGTCACATAGTCCTGTGCTTTTTCACAGGCCGCGATAGCCTTTTTCAGCTCGCCGACCACATGGTACTCGACGGCCAGGTCCGACTTCAGCATCTCTGACACGTTCTCACCGATGTTCAGCGAATTGCGCTTGACCATGTTGGGTACGCCCTCCAGGAACAGGATACGCTGGATCATGGCACTGGCGTGCCGTCGCTCATGGTCGGACTCATGCAGGGCTTTTTCGGCCAGGTGGGGAAGCCCGAAATGGGCATACATCTCGCCGTGAATCAGGTACTGATCGACCGCGGCCAACTCACCGGCCAACAGGTTGTTGAGAATTTCAATAATCTTCTTGTCGCCTTTCATGGCAGTCTCCTTTATTAAACCAGCGCATTTCGGTCATCATATCCCAATCCGATGAGACCCCATTGCTTTAAAATCCTTATCGGCGATGCATGACATGCCTGCCTGCAATATCTGCCGGGGTTCTTTGCATGGCAAGCATGTCAATCAGTGCCTGATACAACTACCCCGATTTTTCCTGTGCGAGACTATCCAGTACCTGAATAAAACTGCTCATGCTGGAATTGCCGACAAAGGTACAAGGCTTCCCCATGCGCTTGCACTGACCCTTGACTCGCCAATAGGCGTTGTGGCTGATGCACCCGGTCTGGCAGATCACGGTATCCGCTGCCGCAATAACGGCCTCCAGCCGCTTGAGACTTTCCTCCTTGCCGCCGTCATGATGCATTAACTCCCCCGCCACACAGCTGCACCAGACCCTTGAAATGCCTGACGACATCGGTACGGCCACCCACGCAAAGTACGGTACGCACTTCTAACGGGTGCTCTACCTCATGCGTTTCCGGCGGCAATGCCGTCTCCGAGGCTGGAATCTGGCATTCAAGCTGCCTTTCGAGCACGCGCATGCCTTCTCTTACGGCCGAGTAGTCCGCCTCAAGCGCGACATAGCGATTCCTCAGGCCTGCGCAATCCTCCTCGGCGAGTTGCAAGCGATAAAGTAGCCGAATTTTTTATCCGCACCGCCGGATTGCTCCCGCAGGCTGTCTCGTTCAGCCGTATGGCGGGCAGCCAGCGCTTGCTGGCGCACGGCTTCCGTGCGCGCGGCCTCCAGTTGCGTTTTCACGGCGGTCATTTGCTCGATATAGCGATTGCAAGTCTCGGAAAAACGCTGCTGCACACGCGCAAGTTCGCGCCCCAGCATCGCGTTCTCTTCCTGCAGTCGCACCCACGCCTGCTGCTCTTGCCTGGTGCTAGCGCCGATCTAATGCTGCAGCATATGAATGTCGGCGTAGATTTGCAGGCGGAATTCCTCGGTAGCGCCCGGATGCGTGATCACTGCCCAGAACATCCCGGGCACACTCCCGCCGGAAAGCGCTTCGCGCCAGCACTGGAGCAGTTTGTTCACGCTTTTCAGCGGCTTGCAACGCTGGATAGCCAGGCTGTATTTCGTTTCCAGTGTCTTATGCAGCAGGCTGGACAGCGACGTACGTGTGCCGCATTCGTTCACTACAATGCAATGCACCTCGTAATCCGTCGGCCGCCCGGGAAAGGTCATCAGTTTCCCGACCAGTTGGCGAATCTCTCCAAGATTGAAGCACACGCCGACCACGGGGCAGTGAAAGCGATGCGAAAGCTCCCACAGACGAAGGCGGCGCGAACCGTATGCAATCCGACTTTCACCACTCATGACGGCCTCACACATGAGACTGTTGTCGATCCAGCACCGGCAGCCATGCATCGGAGAGCTCGTCGCATGTTCTGCGCTGAAATTCCGGCACATCATCGCGCTGCGACAGTCCCTCCAGATGGTAGTAAATGCGCTGGCTGAGGCGTGGGGAAGGAAAGCCCTGCTGCCGCTTCATTGCATAATTGTGAAACAGACAAAGCAACGCGGAAATGGCCGCGTCTGTGGTCACCTCAATGGCCGGCTGATCGAGTTCAGGTGGCATGACAACATCTCCCTATATGCGCTAATGATAATCATTCTCATTTATATAGTAATAATAGTCAAGCCCACCCAAATAAAAAGGCTGCCTCGAGGCAGCCTTTTTATTTGGCCATCGCAGATCTATAGAACCGGTGAGCAAATGACAGCACAGTCATACTGACGAAAGTCGGTATCCAGTGGCGCGCAAAGCCCGCCGTTGCTGATTATGGCTGGATTCCGGGGCAAGCCCGGAATGACATAGCTCCTAGTATTTGTACGCCGGATCTATCATGTATCTACGTCAAAAGCCCATTCATGCGCCGCACAAAGCTGGCTGGGTCTTCCAGCTGACCGCCTTCCGCCAGCAACGCCTGATCAAACAAAACCAGCGCCCAGTCAGTAAAGCGAGCTTCATCGGCTTCGGCGCTCAGGCGCTGCAAAATCGCATGCTGCGGATTGATTTCCAGCACGGGCTTGGTGGAAGGCGTATTCTGCCCTGCGGCTTTTAATATGCGTTCCAGATTGCCGGAAAGATCATGCTCACCACTCACCAGGCAGACTGGAGAATCTGTCAGGCGATGAGTAACGCGCACTTCTTTCACTGATTCGCCCAAGGCGGTCTGGATTTTTTCCACTAACGACTTGAATTCATCCTCGACCTTTTTCTGCTGTTCTTTCTCGGCTTCGTCTTCGAGCTTACCGAGATCAAGATCGCCCTTGGCTACAGATTGCAGCTTCTTGCCTTCAAACTCTGTCAGGCTGCCCAACAGCCATTCATCAACACGATCCGACAACAGTAAGACTTCGATGCCTTTCTTGCGGAAGATTTCCAAATGCGGGCTATGCTGCGCGGCAGCAAAGGTGTCCGCCGTAATGTAGTAAATCTTGTCCTGTCCCTCTTTCATGCGCTCTATATATTGCTTGAAGGAAACGACCTCATCTTCATTGTCCAGGTAGGTAGAAGCAAAGCGCAGTAAACCAGCAATCTTCTCCTTGTTGGCAGCATCTTCGCTCGGGCCTTCTTTCAGCACACGGCCAAATTCGTTCCAGAAGCCGGCATATTGTTCCGGCTCGTTTTCGCTCATATCCTCCAGCAGTCCCAGCACCTTCTTCACTGAACCGGCCTTGATAGCGTCGATCTCACGCGAATGCTGCAAAATCTCGCGCGATACGTTCAATGGCAAGTCGGCGGAATCAATCACTCCGCGCACAAAACGCAGGTATTGCGGCATGAGCTTTTCGGCATCGTCCATGATGAATACGCGGCGCACGTAAAGCTTTATGCCATGACGGTGCTCGCGATCATACAGATCAAATGGTGCGCGGCTTGGCAGGTATAGCAGCGAAATGTATTCCTGCTTGCCCTCGACACGGTTGTGGGACCAGACCAGCGGAGACTCGAAATCATGCGAAACATGCTTGTAGAATTCCTGATACTCTTCTTCGCTAATCTCGGATTTAGCTCTGGCCCAGAGCGCTGAAGCTCTGTTAACGGTTTCCTCTTCGTCAGTCGGCACTTCTGCGCCATCTTTCCATTCCGACTTTTTCATGACTATGGGCAAAGTGATATGGTCGGAATACTTGCGGATAATGGATTTAAGCTTCCAGTCACTCAGGAACTCATCCTCACCCTCACGCAGATGCAGCGTAATTTCCGTGCCGCGCGTTGGTTTTTCGATCACTTCCAGCGTGAAATCGCCCTCGCCTGCCGACTCCCAGCGCACACCATGCTCAGCAGTCAACCCTGCACGGCGCGTGGTCAGCGTGACCTTGTCAGCAACGATAAAAGCTGAGTAGAAACCCACACCAAACTGGCCAATCAGGTTGGCATCCCGGGCCTGGTCACCGGATAGCTGGGCAAAGAACTCGCGTGTGCCGGACTTGGCAATCGTGCCGATATTGTCGATTACTTCCTGACGATTCATGCCGATGCCATTGTCGGCTATGGTGACAGTGCGTGCAGCCTTGTCGAAAGAGATGCGAATTTTCAGCGCGCTGTCATTCTCGAACAGCGCAGCGTCGGACAAAGCCTCAAAACGCAGCTTGTCGGCTGCATCGCTAGCGTTGGAAATCAGCTCGCGCAAAAAAATCTCCTTGTTGCTGTACAAGGAGTGGATCATCAGCTGTAGCAGCTGTTTGACTTCGGCCTGAAAACCCAAGGTTTCCTTACTGGCGGCTTCTTTATTGATGGTGTCAGTGGTCATTGTTTTAGCTCTCAAGCTGGTTGTTTAGAATAGGGTTTAATTGGGGGTGTCAGCCAAAAATTCAAGGGCAAATGCAAATGGAAATTCTTGCGAAGCTTGCTCGCAAAATATTTCCCTGGAACTAAGGTTTAAGTAGGAGATTCAGCAGCACCGCGGCGGCAGCCATACCAAATGGCGCAGTAACACAGACGGTGGAGCCATAGCCCGCACAGTTGAGGCCAGCCAGGCCGATTTCCGCTGTATCACATGCTGCATCCGGACGGATCACAGGCTCATCGGAACAGATACAGGGAACGCCGAATTTGGCCGAGGCTTTTTTGGCATTGCCTGAGACTCGCGGAAAACCATGATCGCGCCTCAGGCTATTACGCACTTTAGCCAGCAAGCGGTCGCCTGCAACATGGGCCAGGTCGGCAGTTCTGATTCGCGTAGGGTCGAGCCGTCCGCCGGCGCCACCAGTCATGACCAGCGGCAACTTGTGGCGCCGGCAATAGACGGCCAGCGCGACCTTGGCGCGCGCATCATCGATGGCATCCAGCACGGCGTCGAAACCGCCTGTCATCATCATTGCCACATTATCGACTGTGACAAAATCCTCGATCTCATGCACTTGGCAATGCGGATTAATCGCACGTATGCGTTCAGCCATGGCAGTGACCTTGGCCTTGCCGAATTCGCCATCCAGTGCATGCAATTGCCGGTTAACGTTGGATTCGGCAATATTGTCGAGATCAAGCAGCGTAATACGGCCAACCGCATTGCGTGCCAGCGCCTCCGCCGCCCAGGAACCAACTCCGCCAATACCGATGACACAGACATGAGCCGCCTTGAAGCGCGCTAAAGCAGCTTCGCCGTACAAGCGGCGCACACCGCCGAAACGGCGCTCAAGGTCGATTTCCTCCATTGAGGATAGGGTGTTTATTTCCATCATCATCGAACCGGCAGGCTATCTTTCAACGGGGGGTGCACAAAATTTACCTGCCAGCTTATCCAGCGTCGCGGTCTTGCTAATAGGTGCTGGTGGCTGAGGTTTATCGAAGATATTTTCCATCTTGCCATTGTTCAATTTACTTAACTTGAGCAGAGTAAAAGTTTTATCGCTGCAATTGAACACGATGGTGCTAAAGGTTGGTGCCTGATGGTCCAGAGGCACCACCTTGGTCTCCGCCACAAAACGGACACCATCCTGGCTTAATTTGATGGACGCGCGATCAAAATACACCTCGGCGATATTACTTTTACCTATGGATTCCCACTCTGCAGTTTTGGCATTGCTGCCCGCAGCGCAATACTGCTGCTTGAGCTGATCTGGCATGGATTCTGGGCTTATGGGCTCAGCCGGGCGCGGCGTATCAAATTTGGACAGAACATTTTTATCATGCATCTTGATGCCGTGGGTATAGGCAAAGCTATTCTGACGGCAGTCAATTTTCATCACCGTGAGCCATGCGCTTGCATCACGCTGAATAACATTAGTCACTATGCTGAAAGTAGATTGATCGTCGTCCCACTGCAAACTATCGCGATCAACATAATGTTCACCTGCCTGGCTGGAACCGAGAAATTGCCATTCCTCAGCCTGTACAGGTGTGATGCCAAGCAGACAAGCCAGCAATAATAGCCGCCTCACAGCTTCATTCCTGCGCGTTTTTTTCCAGCACCACGAAGGCTGCGGCAAGCGCTTTTTCATCGCTAATGGATAGATGCTGCTGAAAAATACCCTTTTCATGCAGAAATTCTTGCAGTTCCGGCGCCAGATCGAACACAGGTTTACCGAGATCGTCATGGGTTACGCCGATATTCGAAAAAGTCGCAGGCGCACGCAGGCCCGTGCCTAATGCTTTGGCAAAAGCCTCCTTGGCTGCAAAGCGCTTGGCAAGGAAGCGTGCCTGAGTCTGGGATTGAGAATAGGCCAGCCACTCGCGTTCATTGAGGATACGCTGGGCGAAAGCTTCCCCGTAGCGCAGCAAGGATTGCTCAATGCGCGAAACCTCAACGATATCGGTGCCTATGCCATAGATCATTGTATTAGCGGCCACAGGCGCCCTCTATCATGAGCGCTTTCATTTCGCGCACGGCATTGTCCCAGCCTACAAACAGGGCATGCGCAATGATGGCATGTCCGATATTGAGCTCTTCAACGCCCGGGATGGCGGCGATATCTTTCACATTGTGATAATGCAGGCCATGGCCGGCGTTAACAGCCAAGCCGATATTGACGCCATGAGCAATGGCTAGCTGGATGCGCCTGAGTTCATGCTGTTTTTCAGCGTCCTGCTCGGCATCCGCATAAGTACCCGTGTGCAATTCAATAACTGGCGCGCCCGCAGCCTTGGCCGCATCAATCTGCTCGAAATCAGGCCCGATGAACAGCGAAACGCGTATGCCTGCGTCACCCAGTTTTTTACAGGCATTCTTTACGCCTGCAAAATTTTCCAGCACGTCCAGTCCGCCTTCAGTCGTACGCTCTTCCCGCTTTTCCGGCACGAAGCAGACATCCTGCGGCATGACTGCAAGCGCAATGCCTATCATTTCATCGGTGACGGCCATTTCCAGATTCATCTTGGTTTGCAGCAGGCTGCGCAGCGCATAGACATCTGCATCCTGAATATGACGGCGGTCTTCGCGCAGATGCAGGGTGATGCCATCCGCCCCGGATTGCTCCGCACGCAAGGCCGCCTGCACCACGCTGGGGTAGCGTGTGCCGCGCGCCTGGCGGATGGTTGCGACGTGATCAATGTTGATGCCCAGCTTAATCATAATAAATCACGCAAAATCCACGAGCGGTGAGCACAGTGTTTTGCGTTCCTCTCATAATGCTTGCAAGTCTATAAGTAGTTGTCTGGTATGCAGGGGCTTATCGCCCAAATAATGCGCTAACAGCACCCGCATCAATTGCTTGCTCTGCTGTTGGGTCTGGAGATCGGAATAATCGTCCTGCGCCATATCCAGCAGGGTTTTACCCCACAATTGTACTCCGTTCCGCTGCATAGCTTGCGTTTGCGGATTGCAGGCGCCGCGTTCGGCCATATAGTAATAGGCACGCGCCGCTTCGATGGCAGACTCCTGCTCATCATGCTCAAGCGGCACGGCATAGCCCATTTCCTGCAGCATTTTAAGCTCAAACCGCCTGAGCGTTGCGCCATGCTCTTTGCCTTGCGCCAAGGTGCGTAGTGTTTGTCCGTAATAGTCGAACAAGGCGTCATGGGCATCTTCACGTGGCAATAAGCGCAGCAACAATTCATTGAGGTAAAAGCCGCACATCAGTGCTTCGCCCTGCAATAGCAGTAAACCCTCGCCCCATTCCAGGCTATGCAGATTGCGCAGTTCCGACTTGCCCGACCAGGCGGATATCAACGGCTGAAAAGATTGCAGCATGCCGCGCATGGCTGAACGTGGACGGCGAGCGCCTTTGGCTACTGCTGCAATGCGACCGAAATCGCGTGTCAGCAGTTCTACGACCAGGCTGGTTTCTTTGAAAGGGTAGGTATGCAGGACATAGACGGGCTGGCCATCTTGACGGGCTATGTTGGCCTGACGCGGGGTATTGGCTATCGCCATGGTTCTGCTTTCCAGTCCATAAGCAATTTTCAGCTATTTAAAAATAGAGCATGATCGCAGCACGCGCACAAAGACAGTACTGATGGTATGGCGAGTGAGGGTAGCAAAGTGCACGTTTGATTTAGAAACAGTATTTAGTAGCCCAGGCTTTTGAGGGCGCGCTCGTCATCGGCCCAGCCACCCTTGACCTTGACCCAGGTTTCCAGCCAGACCTTGCCGCCAAACAGCTTTTCCATGTCCTGCCGTGCCTCGGTGGAGATCTGTTTGAGCTTTTCGCCGCCTTTGCCAATCAGCATGGGCTTTTGGCTTTCCTTATCGACAATGATCGCAGCGTGGATACGGCGCAGCTTGCCTTCCAGCTCGAATTTTTCAATCTCTACCGCGACTGAGTAGGGAATTTCATCTCCCAGAAAGCGGAACACTTTTTCGCGTAACAGCTCAGCGGCCAGGAAACGTTCATTCTTGTCTGTAAGCTCGTCTTCTCCGTACATAGCGGCTTGCAGCGGCAAGTGTTGTCGAATGGTCGACAGTAGTTCATCCAGATAAAGATTCTTTTTGGCGCTTACCGGCACAATCGCCGCGAACGGAAATTCAGTATCAAAATCCTGGATCAGGGGTAGTAAATTACCTTTGTCACCCATTAAATCGGCTTTATTGACCACCAATAACACCGGCTTATTTTCAGGCAGCATTTTAAGCACCAGCCTGTCGGCCTCACCCAGATGCATGGGTTCGATGACAAATAATACGATATCGACCTCAGTCAGGACTTGCGTCACGGTTTTATTCAGGCTGCGGTTCAAGGCATTGATATGTTTTTTCTGAAAACCGGGCGTATCAACAAACAGATATTGCGTATCTTCCGTAGTATGTATACCAAGCAAACGGTGGCGCGTAGTCTGCGCCTTACGCGAGGTAATGCTGAGCTTGAGGCCGAGGATATGGTTGAGCAATGTAGATTTACCAACATTGGGACGCCCGACAATGGCTACGGTACCGCAACGGAAATCGTTATCACTATTCATGAATTACCTTTTGATGAGCAAGCTTGTCGTATGCCAGCTGAGCCGCTTGCTGTTCAGCCACACGCCGGCTGGCACCTACACCTTGCGTGCGTATATTTAGTTTCGGGATGTAGCATTCGACATGAAAAATCTGACAATGCGCTTCGCCTTCAGTTGCCAGCACTACATATTCCGGCAAATCCACTTTGCGACCTTGCAGGTATTCTTGCAACAATGATTTGGCGTCCTTGCCGATAGACTTGGGGTCCAGATTTTCAAGCAAGGGCGCATAAAGCCTGACCACCAAAGCTTCGGCGGCAGCAAACCCGCCATCGACAAATACTGCGCCGATAATAGCCTCCAAGGCGTCTGCCAGCACTGAAGGCCGGCGCCAGCCACCGCTTTTTAGCTCACCCTCGCCTAATTTCAGCGCGTCACCGATATTCAGGTTACGCGCGATTTCGCAAAGTGTAGGCTCTTTTACGAGGTAGGCACGCAGACGGCTCAGATCGCCTTCTGGCAATTTGGGATAACGCTGGTATAGCTGATGGGCGACGATAAAATTAAGCACACCGTCACCCAGAAACTCCAGGCGCTCATTGTTGGTACTGCCATAGCTACGATGCGTTAATGCCTGGATGAGCAGTGACTCATTCTGGAAATCGTGGGCAATCAGCCTAGCCAGGCCGCTATGAGACATTCAGATTATTCAGTGAGCGTTGCTATCTGTAGAGGCATTGAAATCAAGTAGCGCACTGACGTTTGCCACCAATGGCACTACGACCTGATACTGAACGGATACGGCTTGTTTACCGGAATCCTGCTTTGTAATTTCCAGATCACGGCCCTGAACCACCTTGATATTATCGATCAATGCGCCTTTATCAAATTCATCCGCGATGTCTTTTTTGTTCATTTCTGCAAACGAAGGCTCATGTGTAATCTTGGCAATCACTTTTTTCACCGACATGAATTCCAGATAGGCGGGTGTAAGCTTCATGCCAAGCACTGCTACAAACACAATGGCAGCAATAACAAAAACCAAGCCGATGAAAGTTATACCGCGTTGTTTATGCATGCTCTCTCCCTCTAATTGATTATGTTGCCAATTCTGCTGAAATTATCAAAATTCCACCAGATGAAAAACGCTTTACCTACCAGGTTATTCTCTGGCACAAAACCCCATACCCGGCTATCTTTGCTGTTATCGCGATTGTCACCCATCGCAAAATAATGGCCCGCAGGAACTTCCACTTCGCCGTCTATGGTGATGCTGTTGTCTTCAATCAAAATATCGTGTTTATGCGCGCCCAACTGCTCCTCATAACGCTTGGCGTTCACCATATTCAATCCGGAAGCCACATATTGATAATCACCAGCAAAACTCACATCAAGTTTTTTTCCATTAATGTAAAGCTGCTTGTCGCGATAAGCAATCTTGTCACCCGGCAACCCGACTACGCGCTTGATGTAATCAAGCGAGGGATCAGGCGGATAGTGGAAAACAAAGACATCGCCACGCTGGGGATGGCCGACTTCAAGGAAAGTATTATTGAGAATAGGCACGCGCAGGCCATAGGTAAATTTGTTGACCAGAATAAAGTCACCCGCAAGCAAGGTAGGCATCATCGAACCTGATGGGATCTTGAACGGCTCGACAACAAACGAGCGTATCAGAAACACCACCAGAATCACCGGAAAAAAGCTTTTGGAATATTCAATCAGGACTGGTTCAGCGCTGCCAGCTGCTACACGCTTTTTGCGCCAGAACAGACTATCCAGCAGCCAGATCAGGCCGGTAATCGCCAAAATAACCAACATAAATAGTGCGAACATCATTTGTCTTCCACCCTTAAAATTGCCAAGAATGCTTCCTGTGGAATTTCCACGTTACCTACCTGCTTCATGCGTTTTTTGCCTTCTTTTTGCTTTTCCAGTAATTTCTTCTTACGCGTGATATCACCACCATAGCATTTTGCCAGCACATTCTTACGCAGAGCTTTCACCGTTTCGCGCGCGATAATATTGGCGCCTATCGACGCTTGTACCGCCACATCAAACATCTGGCGCGGAATCAGCTCACGCATCTTGGAACATAGCTGGCGCCCACGATACAGGCTGTTGGCGCGATGCACGATCAACGAAAGCGCATCGACACGCTCGCCATTGACCATGATATCGAGCTTGACCAGGTCGGCTGCGCGAAACTCTAGGAACGCGTAATCCATGGATGCATAGCCACGCGAGACAGACTTGAGCTTATCAAAGAAATCCAATACCACTTCATTCAGCGGCATCTCGTAGGTCAGCATGACCTGCCGCCCCATGTACTGCATATTGCGCTGGATACCGCGCTTGCCATTACACAGCGTCATCACCGGCCCCACATAGTCCTGCGGCATGAGCAGGTTGGTGGTGATCATGGGCTCTCGAATTTCTTCAATACGTGAAGGCTCAGGCAGACGCGATGGATTTTCAATCTGTACGACTTCACCATTTTTCAGCAGGAGCTCGTAAACCACTGTCGGCGCGGTGGTAATCAGATCCATATCGTATTCACGTTCCAGGCGCTCTTGCACAATTTCCATGTGCAGCAAACCCAGGAAGCCGCAGCGAAAGCCGAAACCTAGAGCCGTAGAGTTTTCCGGCTCATACTGCAAGGATGCATCATTGAGCTGCAACTTCTCCAATGCAGTGCGCAAGGCTTCAAACTGGTTCGACTCGACAGGATATAAACCGGCAAATACCTGAGGTTGGACCTCCTTGAAACCAGGCAACGCTTCACTAGCAGGCCTGGCATCCAGCGTAACGGTATCGCCAACTTTGGCGCTGGTCAGCTCCTTGATGCCGGCAATAATAAAACCTACCTCACCGGCAGACAGTGATTCCTTTGCCAAGGATTTTGGCGTAAATATACCGACCTGCTCGCAAAGATGTACAGCTTTGGTCGCCATCATCTTGATTTTATCTTTGGGTCTTAAAATGCCATCCACCACGCGCACCAGCATGACTACGCCAACATAATTATCGAACCAGGAGTCGATGATGAGCGCCTTCAGGGGCTTGGTAACATCACCTTTCGGTGCTGGCACGCGTGCCACAACCGCTTCCAGCACATCGCGCACGCCTTCGCCAGTCTTGGCGGAACAGCGTACGGCATCGGTGGCTTCCACACCGATCACGTCTTCGATTTCCTGAATCACGCGGTCCGGATCGGCCGAAGGCAAGTCAATTTTATTCAGCACTGCGGTAACTTCGACACCCAGATCAATCGCCGTGTAGCAATTGGCTACGCTTTGCGCCTCAACACCCTGCGAGGCATCGACCACCAGCAATGCACCTTCACAAGCTGATAATGAGCGGCTTACTTCATAGGAGAAATCGACATGGCCTGGAGTATCAATAAGATTGAGCTGATAAACTTCGCCGCTAAGCGCTTGGTAATGCAAGGCAACAGTTTGCGCCTTGATGGTGATGCCGCGCTCACGTTCCAGATCCATGGAGTCCAACACTTGCGCTTCCATCTCACGGTCGGATAAACCGCCGCAAAACTGGATGATGCGGTCTGCCAAGGTGGATTTACCGTGATCGATATGGGCAATAATGGAGAAGTTACGAATATTTTTCATGAGTGGGGTCAATGGACAAGCTAATAACAAGGGCGCCGAAGCGCCCTGTTGTATAAGACTATTTGAGCACGGATTTTACAGTAAACGCGCCGTGTCCGCACCTTTAGTCTCAGCTATTTACTGTTACCTACCGTGACCGGGATATAGAGCGTGCTATCCCCGCGCATTACCCGCAGCGCCACCATTTTACCGCTGGCTACAGCGGTAATCTGCTTATTGAATTGCTCGAGGTTTTGCACTTCGCTGTTATTCAGACCCAGCACCACATCGCCACGGCGTATTCCTGCCTGTGCCGCGGGGCCTTGTGCATCCAGCACCAGCAATCCATTTTTGCCATTCAGTTGCTTTTTCTGCTGAGGTGTCAGTTCGCGCAATACCAATCCGATGCGGTTGGTTTCTGGCTTAGCCGGGCCTTTGGAACCGACAACCGGCTCATCCTTGCTGACGGGCATTTCACCGATTGTTATATTCAGCATGCGGCTAGCGCCTTTACGCAGTATTTCAACCGGAATAGCTTTTCCTGGTTTGGTAGCACCAACCGCACGCGGCAGGTCGGATGAGGTAGCGACTGTTTTACCATCAAATTTTACAATCACATCGCCCGCTTCCAAACCGCCCTTTTCTGCAGGGCTACCCTTTTCTACACCAGCCACCAGGGCGCCATTGGCATTCTTCATACCGAAAGATTCCGCAAGATCCTTGGTAATTTCCTGAATACCAATACCCAACCAGCCACGGGTGACTTTGCCAGTAGCTTTAAGCTGGTTGGACACTTCGATAGCCACATCAATTGGAATGGCAAATGACAGGCCCATGTAACCACCGGTGCGACTATATATCTGGGAATTAATACCGACCACTTCCCCCTTCAGGTTAAATAGAGGGCCACCAGAATTACCAGGATTAATAGCCACATCAGTCTGGATGAAAGGCACAAAATTTTCTTGTGGCAAGGCACGTCCCTTGGCACTGACAATACCTGCCGTAATAGTATTTTCGAGTCCGAATGGCGAGCCGATCGCGGCTACCCATTCACCCACTTTAAGTTGACCAGGGTCACCTACCGTGACTTTGGGCAGGCCACTGGCTGCAATCTTGAGCAGGGCAACATCTGTACGGCGATCCGCACCTATGATCTTGGCTTTAAATTCCCGCTTGTCTGACAGTTTAACAATGACTTCGTTTGCCTCATCAACTACGTGCGCATTGGTCAGGATATAGCCATCACTACTAAGAATAAAACCGGAACCCAGTGATTGGGACTTATAGTCTTGCTCTGGTGCGCCTTGGCCACCTTGACCTCCAGGGATTCCAGGAATACCAAAGCGGCGGAAAAATTCACCCAGCGCCTCATCGTCTGGCATGCCGGGGAATGGCATGCCCATATTAGCGCCACCACCGTGCGTCACCTGCGTGACACTGATATTTACTACTGCCGCACCCTGCTTTTCTGCCAGCTCGGTAAAATCTGGTAAATCTCTGGAAAATGCAGTTCCGGCAAAAGAAAAACATATTACGGAAACCGCAATCAGCTTTTGGAACATTTATTCACCTCATTCACATTTCAATTTAATCATGCCGTTATCTCCAGCACGTAAAATTACCGGGCGATAACGCGCATCCAAACCACGTCCAGCAGTATGTGCTTTAACCCACAGCAAGCCGAATACCAGACCAATAACGGCGCCGACGACAGCATTGCGATCAGCATGACCAGAGGCTTCGCCGGCAAAAAGACTAGCTGCAAGCAGCGCACCGGCAAGCATAGTCACAAGCGGAATACCGTAAACAGTCATTGAGCTCGTGAGCAGTGCCTGCTCTTCAATGCCTACAATTACGCTATCACCGATTTCTGCATTGATTTGATTGACTGCTTTGAAAATATTGGGTTTGTGGCCAAAAAGCCTGCCCCATATGGAAATACCGCAACCGCGACTCTGACCGCAAAGACCGCAGGGGGTGCGACGTACGATTTCCAGCATTGCGGCATCATTATCGATGCCGACAACGATGGCGTGTTCTTCAATCATATGGATTATTTCTTAAAACTGACGGCACTTGCAATTTGTGAAACGGTGGTTTCGGGTACTTCACCTACCACCATAATTTGATGCCCGTCCACGATGGCTGCGTAGAAGCTTGTGGCGCCCATTGTGGTGTGCCCGGTCTTTGGGCGCATACCCTTGGATAAAGGTTCAATAAAAAGGGAAACCGCGGCGAGCCCATCTGAAAAAACCAGGTGGGTCACGGGTGCCGGCTTGCCTGGCACCATACGTGTTACCTGATCGATTTTGCGAAATCCGGCAGGCAGCTGGCTGACTGTCCAATCATTGACAGCCAGTGTAGAGTCAGTTGGCGCAGTTTCTTCCATGATGTAATCCTTGCCAAGGTCAACATTAGGTTGAAACCAGTCCATGTTTTGTGTGTTTAGCAAAGTCAGCTGATTAAAGGCGATCTGCTCCATGGGTTCATTACGTTCATTGATCGTCATGGATTTAAGCAGCAAACCGTATTTGCGATCTGCCCAGAATTTATAGCCATAGCGATAGTGGTCGCGTGGATTAAGAAAAACCACTTGGCCATCCCGCCCGCCTATGCGCTCCAGCCCACCTATACGGGCTTGATAGCAGTGTTTAATAACATCCATATTGGCTGGAAGTAGCGCAGGAAAGAGGTTTTTACCATGCCGTTTTTCAATGATGACTTTTTCGTTGCGTGGACTAAAAATGACGACATCGCTACCCTGACTTAAGGCTTCGCGCGGAGAGCCATCCAGCACCACGATATGAGCATATTCACCCTGCCCGTAGTTCATATGGGTAATTTGTACTGCTTTTGTATTCGGACCAGCCTGATAGACAAACACTCCTTTATAGCTGAGCTCTCTAGCCGCACGCGCTGCTTTTTGCAGCACCAGCCATGGATCATCAACCGAGTCCTGTCCTGCAAACGCAAATGAAATTTGGCATGCTAGCAAACAAGCCAGCAGAACTCGTTTCATTAATTACCGCTTTCTGAATAGCCCACTGGCTGAATGTAATAAGCTGAATTGGTGGGGGCTAATGCTTGGTGTGCCAGGAGATATTCCGAAGGAAGATTTTGTGCAATTTCCACAGGGGCAATATCGTTACCGTTTTGAACTTGCTGTTGCAGGACCATCCAGCCTACGAACATTACCGCAGTTACCGAAGCAGCAATTGACCATAAGGCTGGTGTCTTGATAAATGGTTTTTTGATGGGAGGTGCTAATACGGTGGGTTCCGACTCCAGTTCTTGCATCAACCGCCGCTTAAAGTCCAGCTTCAACACCGGGTTGCCACGCATGGCATCCCCGATTAAATGGTATGTTGCCCAACACTCACTCAATTTGTCGTCAGCTTTTGCTGCAATAAACACATGTTCCGAGCCTTCTAGCGCCAGTTCGTCATCCATCAGCGCTGAAATTTGATCTTTCATTTCCATCTCCTGTGCTACCACCGTTTATCTTGCGGAGTGTCCAATAAAGGGCGTAGCCTCTGTGCTATGGTTTCGCGCGCTCTAAAGATGCGCGAGCGCACCGTACCGATTGGGCAGTTCATCAAAGTCGCAATTTCCTCATAGCTCAGTCCTTCAATTTCACGCAGGGTAATTGCTGTGCGCAATTCCTCAGGTAAAGAAGCCACTGAGTCATTAACAGTTTGGGCAATTTGCTTACCCATGAGTTCAGTTTCTGGCGTATCCATGGTGCGCAACTCATTACCGTCCTCAAAGTTTTCTGCATCTTCGATCTCGATTTCAGTTGTCACCTGCGGCCTGCGCCCCATGGCTACCAAGTAGTTCTTAGCCGTATTAATGCCGATACGATACAGCCATGTGTAAAACGCACTATCCCCACGGAAGTTGGGTAATGCACGATAGGCCTTGATAAAGGACTCCTGCACCACATCTTCAACTTCCGCCTGATCACGAATCAGGCGTGACAGCAAGCGGCCCAATTTGCGCTGGTATTTTTCCACCAGCATGCCAAAAGCCTGCTTGTCACCGCGCTGTGCGCGCTCGACCAATTCCTGATCTATTTCACGATTACCCACTGTCGGGTTGCCACTCATAGCGGCTGTACTCCCTGCCTGCGTTTTTTTAACAGTCGCAGTATACCCTTGCATCGTTGTATCTACGAAACTCAGGCGCGAAAACCCTTCCACACTCTTTATATGTATCATCACGTGTCTCCCAGCGCTGTCTTGACTAGCTTACATCTCAAGACAGCGCTAAACTCGCAAAAGTTCACCCACGTAGATTACTCATGCAACAATACGACGTACTTATTATTGGCAGCGGCCTCGCCGGCCTCACGCTAGCACTTAAAGTTGCAGCAAATAAAAAGGTTTGCCTAGTTAGCAAACGCGGCCTGAATGACAGCTCAAGCAACTGGGCACAGGGCGGTATTGCTGCCGTGCTTACGGATGATGATTCAATTGAAGCCCATATCCAGGATACCTTGATTGCGGGCGCAGGTCTGTGCGATGTCGAAGTCACGCGACTGGTAGCCAAGCACGGTCGCGAAACCGTCGAGTGGCTGATTGAGGAAGGCGTGCCTTTTACGCGAGAAGACGACGATAGTGGCTACCATCTGACGCGTGAAGGTGGCCATAGCCATAGACGCATTATTCATGCAGCTGACGCCACAGGGCATGCGGTACAAAAAACCCTTGCCGAAAAAGTACGCAATCATGCGAACATCACTGTGCTGGAAGACCATATCGCCGTTGATTTGATTACCTCACGCAAAGTAAAAATAGAAGGTAGCGAATGTTTAGGGGCTTATGTACTCGACAACAACTCCGGCACGGTACTGACCATAGGTGCACAACAAACCGTGCTGGCTACGGGCGGCACCGGCAAAGTCTATCTGTACACGACGAACCCTGATGTAAGCACCGGCGATGGCATCGCCATGGCATGGCGCGCGGGCTGCCGCGTGGCCAATATGGAATTTATTCAGTTCCATCCCACCTGTCTATATCACCCGCAAGCCAAATCATTCCTGATTACCGAAGCCGTGCGCGGTGAAGGCGGTTTGCTGAAACTACCCGATGGCACCCGTTTCATGCCCTTGCATGATGAGCGTGCTGAATTGGCACCGCGCGATGTCGTGGCGCGCGCTATCGACTTTGAGATGAAAAAACGCGGTATCGATTGCGTCTATCTGGATATCTCACACCAGCCGGCCGATTTCGTTCTGTCGCATTTCCCCACCATTTACCGACGCTGTTTGGAGCTGGGTATCGACATCACGCGTCAGCCCATCCCAGTAGTGCCAGCGGCGCATTACAGCTGCGGCGGTATCATGACCGATCATATTGGCCGCAGCGACTTACCTCGTCTCTATGCCATCGGCGAGACCGCCTGTACTGGCCTGCATGGCGCCAACCGGCTAGCGAGCAATTCACTGCTGGAATGCCTGGTGTTCGGCCAGGCTGCCGCGCAGGATATTCTGGTGCAAGCAGCCAAGCCCATCGTCAAGCTGCCAGGTTGGGATGAAAGCCGCGTGACCGATGCCGATGAAGAAATCATCATCACCCACAACTGGAACGAATTGCGACGCTTCATGTGGAACTACGTAGGGATTGTGCGTACCAGTAAACGCCTGACGCGCGCGCTGCACCGCATCCACATGTTGCGGGACGAAGTGCATGAGTTCTACAGTAATTTCCGTATCAGCAATAACCTGATCGAGCTGCGAAACTTGTTGCAGGTAGCCGAACTCATCGTCAAAAGCGCAATGGATCGCCATGAAAGTCGCGGCCTGCATTACAGCAAGGATTACCCGGACATTCTGCCAGAAGCTGTGCCTACCGTACTCGAGCCTTCAAATTACTATAGTCTTCTGGATCGGCATCACGGCCAGCAGCATCACCATTAAGTTAGCATCATATGAGTAATAAGTTTGCACGTAACCATGGCTTTATCTATGGCCTATGTGCTTCCGCTTTGTTATTGGGTATATGGTCGATGGGTATTGAGCCGCGCTGGGTGGCTCAACGGCAAATAAATTCCGCAGTACCGCAGGCATCTAATCTTCCGGGATTAAAAGTCGCGGTTGCCTCCGACTGGCACTTTACCAACCGCCCCTTATGGCGCGTCATGACCCCGGATCGCGCACGCCAGATAGTTAAAGAGATTAACGCGGCCCACCCTGATGTAATTTTGCTTCCTGGCGATTTTATCGCTGACCAAAATTATCAGCCCGAAACTACAGCAAAGGCAGAAGAAGAAATCGCCAGTGTGCTCGGGCAATTAAAAGCCCCTTTAGGCGTTTTTGCCACCCTGGGCAATCACGATTGGAATGATGGATTTAAATTGCGCGGCGCCTTCAGCAAAGTGGGCATCCAGGTACTGGAAAACAATGCAGCCCCTTTGGGCAATACAGGCGCGTGGATTGCCGGCATCGGCGATTACCGTACCAGGCACTCCAAACCGGAACTAGCCATAGCCCAACTACCTAAAGATGCACCCGCGCTGATCATGATGCACGACCCAGCAAGCTTTGCAGAGTTGCCCAAGTTAAATGCCTTGTTTATAGCCGGCCACACGCATGGCGGGCAGGTGTATCTTCCATGGATAGGTGCATTGATTACCCGCAGCAGCGCCCCACGCGCTTGGGCTCATGGCTGGGTTAAACACCATGGTAACAATATGTATGTCACCAGCGGGCTGGGTGTCAGCATTTTTCCGGTCCGTTTCAACATGCGCCCGGAATGGGTGTTGATTACGTTGACTAGCCAAGCTGCCGGGCATCAGCCTGATGTCCGGCAAAAGCACCCAGAATAACACCCTCTGCTTTCCGGCTGGCCATCGAGTAAATCTGCATTAAATCATAAAGATAACCGCCATCACTACAATAGCTTAAGTGTTCGGTATAAGCGGTATTTGATGCAGTTCGAGAAACGCTTTAGCCTGCTGCAAAAAAGCTTCATTGAGCGGGTCAAGCCCGCCCAGTGTCAGGGGCCAACCATGGCAAGCAACCGGATAACGCTCGGCGAGCCACGCGAGCTGTTTACCCACGTGACCTCGGCGCCAATCCGGCTTTCTGGTACGATTTCAAGAAAATCAATGGTTGCAGTTAAGTTCCGACCAAACTCGGCCTGAATCCGCGAAATCAGCTCTCGCTTCAAGCCCAGTCCCGTACCACGAATTTCGCTCAAATGCGCTACCAACAACTTAAGGCTAGGGTTTCATGGAGGGTTTCATGGAGGGTTTCATGGAGGGTTTCATGGAGGGTTTCATGGAGGGTTTCATGGAGGGTTTCATGGAGTGGAGGGTTTCATGGAGGGTTTCATGGAGGGTTTCATGCAAATCTCCTCAAATGATAAGGTAAAGAACTGCTTGATTAGTTTGTGATGCTGACTCTTGGCACGCACATTACTTGCGATTGGATTCAATCGCGTTGGCAATGCGCGCTTTTGCTTCAATGGGCAATTGCAAATGTTCGTCCTGTTCAACCTCTTGCCGCATGCGCTGCGCAGCCAGGCGTAACACCATGAGTTGCTTGCTGAAGCGTGTACACATATAGCAAATTATCAAGTGAAAGCGCAAAGACCAGCGCTCACGTCCTGACAAACGCCGGTCCAGTGATTGGGAAATCAATTGACTGGCTTGTTTACAACTCAGCATGCTTGATACACTCCTGTTTTACGCTGTGGATTACTTGCCCAGCCAATTCAGTTCGAGACATTTTCTTAAACCCATGCGGGCGCGATACAACATTACCCAGGCATTCGTCGAACTAATCTGCAGTTCCTTACAAATTTCCTCATTATCAATTTCACAAACCTCACGCATGAAAAACAAGCTGGCTAATTTAGCGGGCAGGCGATCCATGCAATCCTGCAATACCGCGAGGAATTGTTTCTGTTCCAGCTCATTCCCCGGCGCACCCCAGGACTGTGGCTTCTCGCTCCAATGCCTGTCATCGCCGGCAAAGAATTCATCCATGCCCGGCTCATCCGGCAACTCCTCCTCATGCTCCAGTGGCTGCTCGCGCATCTGGCGCCGTATTAAATCAATGATTTTGTGCTTGAGTATGCCGGTGAGCCAGGTACGTGGTGCGGATTTGCCTGCGTAGGTCTGGTTTTGAATTGCTGCAAGGAAAGTTTCTTGCACTGCATCTTCGGCAAGATAGGGATCGCGCAACCGTGCCAGTGCAAAGCGGTAGAGATAATCACCGTGTTCGGTGAGCCAGTCGTGCGGGGTACTGTTAGAAATTTGTGCATGTACGCTATCAGTCATGGCGCTATTCAATCATGAAACAGCCAGCTTTGTACAAACGCTTGCGCTATTTTTCAACCATGCCGGATTTTTGCTGCATGCAGGCCAGATAAGCCTCGGCATCTGGTGGCTGGCCGTCACGCTGCGCCCGCCATATAGTCTCTGCCAGGCAATCCATCAGGTCATGCTGGGCATCGTGCTGGTCACCATGCTTTTGCTGCAGCGCCTGATAGGCCTGCGCAATGCCGGGTGGCTGGTTGATTACGATTTGCTCCAGTATAGACAGATGCAAACTCATATGCAGGAAAGGATTGGTCTCGCCCAATTCCGGAAAGTACGCTTGTTCCAGGTAGCGTTCCGGTGCATCTAATACATTGTGATATTCAGGATGCATCTGCATCACCTGCAGCGCAATTGTTTCCAGGTCAGACAGCGGCTGTTGCAATTTGAATTTGGCCCAGGCATCAAAGAAAAATTGCCGGACCTGGTCACGGCTGGGATTAAACAGGCTCATCTTATGCGGACTTCTGCGAGAACAGGCCAAGGACGACCGAGTGTTGTAGCAACTCACTCGTGCCATTAACGGGGGCTATTTCCCCATTACCGTAAAAGCCGATGAATGGCATAGACGGAAACTGTTGCCGCAACAGTAATAAATCGCGATCCACCCCGCCATAAAAATATGGCCCGCGCCCGAGGCAGGAAAAGAGCAGGCCGAAAGCCGGCTTGGCCGCCAACTGGTTATTCAACCTGATCGCGGTTTGCAGCAAATCAGCCTGTGCTGCCTCCGTTTCGCGGATCCCCCAGCATAGCCATTGTCCTGGCTTAAGCTGCTTGGCAAGGGTTACAGAGCTATCATATTCATTGCCGCTCACCAGTGTCGCCAATTGATAATCGCCACCATCAATTGCCTCCGCGGTGTCTGCAAAAACTGCCATCAAGCGATGTAATGGCAATGGCTCCTCGGTATTTGTGATGTTTTGCAAATAGGCCTGATGCAGCATCCTTAGCGCAGGCTTTCCTGCGAGCTGCCGCAGATCATGTCCCTCGACATCGGTAATCGCCTGGGGTTTACTCAACATACGCAAACCATGCGCGGCTGATAACGCGCCATTGACCCCTACCAGTGCGGCTTCGCAGTGTCCTTTTACGGTACCTTTACTATTTTGCCACACAGAAAAAGGCCCATGCCCAATGGCATCACCGGATACGCCGCCAAATCGCACTCGCGGTGACGACATCCATGTGATATTGATGGCATTAGGCGCAGCTAAAGCCAAAAGCAATTGTTCCGGCTCATCGTCAGAAGCGGCTTGCAAACTGACTCCATCGCTGAAAACCATGGCGGCGGCGGCGGGAGCATCCAGGATCCAGTCCTGTTCTGTAAAGATTCCTGGCGCAGAACAGCCCATGACCTGAGTGCAACTCGCAGCCTTGGCCGCAGCACGCAAAGCCGGTATGGGATCACGCGCAAATTCGGAGGTAAGAAACAGCAAGACGCTGCTCGCGATGCTAATATCTGCGGCTTGCATGGCCTGTGTTACCGCCTGAGCTGCCAAACCCGGATTTGCTTCATTGCCAATCGCCAAACCCGTAGCAACCCTCATACTGCTTCTTTACCTTTATATTCACATAAATCAAGAATGACACATTGCCCGCATTTAGGTTTGCGCGCCACACAGGTATAGCGGCCATGCAAAATAAGCAGATGGTGCGCGTCCTGCATGAATTCCTTGGGTACCGTTTTCATCAATTTCATTTCGACTTCTAAAGGCGTTTTACCGGGAGCGATGTTGATGCGGTTACCCAGTCGGAAGATATGCGTATCTACCGCGATGGTGGGCTGGCCGAAAGCCGTGTTAAGGATGACATTTGCGGTTTTACGGCCCACGCCGGGGAGTTTTTCCAGCGCTGCGCGCGTATTCGGCACTTGTCCGCCATGTTCATCCGCCAGCATCCTGCAGGTTGCCAGGACGTTCCTGGCTTTGCTGTGGTAAAGGCCTATGGTTTTGATATAGCGTTCAAGTCCTTCCAAACCCAGCGTCAATATGGCCTGTGGTGTATTCGCCACGGGAAAAAGCTTGGCAGTCGCCAGATTCACGCCTTTATCGGTAGCTTGTGCCGACAGAATGACGGCAATCAGCAGCTCGAAAGTGCTGCCATGCACAAGCTCCGTAGCCGGTTGCGGAATGGCAATGCTTAGCCTGCGAAAAATCTCGTAACGCTTTTCCGCATTCATAGGTGAGCTTATTCAGGTAATTACCGGGCTAGTGGCTAGGTGCCGGCGTCATAGATGGGGCAACAGCGACAGCTACGGCTTTACGCTGTTCTATCCAGTTGCGGCCCGCAATCAGCAAACCCAGGCCAATAAAAGCGCCTGGCGGCAAAATGGCCAGCAGGAAGCCTGGGTAATCAGGGATCACTTGTAATACCAGCGATTTTGCCTGCGGCCCAAAAACCAGATCGATTCCGGAGAATGCAGTACCTTTGCCCACCAGTTCACGGATCGCGCCGAGCAAAGTCAGCACCACGGTCAATCCCAGGCCCATCATGAGTCCATCCAATGCGGAGGGCGTAGTCGGGTTTTTGGCTGCAAAAGCCTCTACGCGCGCCAGCACTATGCAATTGGTCACGATAAGCGGAATAAAAATGCCGAGCACGTTATGCAAGGGATGCACAAACGCATTCATGGATAAATCAATCATGGTAACCAAGGCTGCGATAATCAGAATAAACACGGGAATGCGAATCTCATCCGGAACAAAACTACGCACCGGTGAAACCGAAGCATTGCTCAACGCCATTACCAGCGAAGTCGCAATCCCCAGCGAAAGTCCGTTGACCGCGGTACTGGTCACAGCCAGGGTTGGGCACAGTCCGAGCAATTGGACTACGCCCGGATTCTGCTTCCACAAACCGTTTTCAACGATTTCACGGTAATTGCTTTTTTGAGCCTGGCTCATGTCGCTTCTCCTTTGGTCTTAGACGCAGGCAGGGTTGCTGGTGCTGTGGCTGACGGCACTGCAAGAATTGTTTCGCGTTGCTCATCAAAATACTTAAGCGCCTTGTGTATCGCCTTAATCACTGCGCGTGGAGTGATGGTAGCCCCTGTCATGTAATCAAACTGGCCACCATCTTTTTTTACTTTCCAGTTTTCATCAGATCGTTTGGCAAGCGACAGGCCATCAAAGTTCTTGATCCAGTCGCTATGTGCCAAATCGATATAATCACCCAGTCCCGGGGTTTCCTTGTGGGCGAGCACACGCACGCCCGTCAAGGTTCCATCAGCGGCAATGCCAACCAGCAGCTTAATCTCTCCGCTGTATCCGTCGGGGGCGATGACCTCAAGAATAACGCCCGCCGGTTGCCCGTTTAAACTAGCACGATACGCCGTTGAAACTTTACGCTGACCCAGCAATTCTGCGGAGGGCAACTCAAATGCGTCTTGCAAAAGGTCATTATCGTGCAGGCGTGCGGGCAACACTTGCGAGAGTAAGTGCAATTTGGCCTTGCGCTCACTCTCGGCGATGGGTGCCTTGGTCGTCTCAAAGGTCCCTGTCAGCAAGGCCGTGCCAACTGTCGTAAACACTATCAGTATGGCCGCAGTCAGCAGGGTATGCTTAATAATGGTTACATTCATGGTTATTTTCTTATCGTGGCCAAGCTACTTTTCATGTCCAAAGACGCGCGGCTGGGTATAGGCGTCAATCAGCGGCACGCAGATATTCATGAGTAATACGGCGAATGCCACACCGTCCGGATAACCGCCATAGACGCGAATCAGATACGTGAGAGCACCAATACCCGCAGCAAAAATCAGCTTGCCATTGGGCGTAGTAGGGCCGCTTACCGGGTCCGTGGCAATGAAAAAAGCGCAGAATACTGCCGCACCACTAAACAGGTGGAACAGTGGGCCGGCATAATGCGCAGGATTAGCCAGATGGAAAGCTCCTGCCATCACGGCCAAGGTAGCCAGAAAGGCCACAGGAATATGCCAGCTGATAATGCGTTGCTGTAACAGATACAACCCGCCCAGAAGATAAGCACCTATCACCAGCTCGCCGCCTTTGGCCCCAAGCTGGCCAAAAATAGGCGCCTGGCTGATATCCGTCACATTATGCTGCAATGTGAGCTGGGTCTTGAGGTAATCCAGCGGAGTAGCTGAGCTAATGGCATCAATCTTGACGCCAGTGGGCAGCACATGCCCGAAAATATAGTGCAAGTGCTCCGTAAAACTCAGATGTGCTTCTGCCAGCTCTGATGGTGCAGGCCATTGCGTCATGATGACAGGAAACGAAATCAGCAATACAGCATAGCCTATCATGGCCGGATTGAACGGGTTATAGCCCAGGCCGCCATAAAGCTGTTTTGCAATCACAATCGCAAACAGCGTACCGATCACCACCAGCCACCACGGTGCCAGCGGCGGCAAGGCCAAGGCCAGTAGCCATGCGGTTACCAGCGCGCTGCCATCCAGCAGAAAAGGCATGATCGGGCGCTTACGCAACTTGAGCACCAGCGCCTCCGAGGCCAGCGCGGTAACTGAAGCAATAAGCAAGCTCGCCAGTATGCCGCTGCCATAAATCCAGACATAAGCAAAAATACCCGGCACCAAGGCGATTAAGACTTTTAGCATGACAATGCTGACGCTGGTCTTTTCCACGATATAGGGCGAACGGGACATAGTTTTCCTGAATGATTTTCTGCGTAGCTTGCGGCTCTAAAAGCGCAAACTTTTAATTGTTATTAAGTTCTAGTGCCAATTTAGAGCACATGGCACGCCTTCCGTTTACGGCTGCTTTTCTACCGCTTCCGGGTGTGCTGCATCATGGCCCGTAATCACTTTTTCCAGCATGGCGTTTTCCGCCTGTATGGCCGTTTCGCTGCGACGGGCATCCACTTCGGCAATCTCGCTTTGCACAGCAGGCGGCAGATTATCGATATTCATTGGCTGTACCGCTGCTTTTTGCTCTTTGGCGCGTTCGACAGCAGCGGCAATTGCCGCCTTTTTAGCATCATCCGTTGTTTCAGCTTTTGCGCCTGACGTTTTTTGTGCATGTTTTTGCGCGCGCTCCTGTTTCTCGCGCTCTATGCGCAGCAACCGGAACTCATTACGTTCACGCGCTACATCTGCCGCTTCTTTTGCCCTGTCCTGAGCTATCGTCTCGCTCTTGGCATATCGATAGTATTGCACCAGAGGAATGTGGCTGGGGCAGACGTATGTGCAGCAACCGCATTCGATACAATCAAACAGTTTGTATTCGCGCGCTTTTTCCAGATTATTTGATTTCGAGAACCAGTAAAGCTCCTGTGGCTGCAAGTTAACCGGGCAGGCATCGGCACAGCGCGCGCAACGGATGCAAGGCATAGCTGGCTGCGGCTGCGGAAACAAGTCAGGGGCACCAGCGATAATACAATTGGTGGCCTTGGTTATCGGCACCTGCGCAGAAGGCAGCGTAAAACCCATCATGGGTCCACCCATGATGTATTCGTTGGTACCGGGCAAAACACCGCCTGCCGCATCGAGCAAGGCAGTGACTGGCGTGCCCAGCGGCACTTCAAAATTACCTGGCTGGGCCACGTTACCCGTCACCGTCACAACACGCGACACAATAGGCTCACCAAATTCAAAATAACGATACATGGCCAGCACGGTCGCCACATTGAAGCACTGAATGCCTACCTCTGTGGAACGCTTGTAACTCGGAATTTCTTTCCCCGTTAACACATTGATCAGCCGACGTGCGTCGCCGCTAGGGTAAATGGTCGGCACCACCACCACTTGCAGTGCCGTATTACTCTTGGCGCAAGCCGCTCGCATGGCTGCAACTGCTTCCGGCTTGTTGTCTTCGATGCCAATCAGGCATTCCTGCGCACCAAGTAAATAATGAGCGATCTCGATGCCATGGACAATTTCGTCGGCACGTTCACGCATGAGCATGTCATCGCAAGTGATATAGGGCTCGCACTCCGCACCATTAATCACCAGGGTACGAACACCTGAAGTGCCATCCGGACGCACCTTGATATGGCTGGGAAAAGTTGCCCCGCCAAGCCCGACAATGCCAGACTGACGCAAGCTGGCAACCAGTGTCTGTTTATCGGCAGTGCGCCAATTTATTGGTGTGTGGACTATCCATTGATCCTTGCCATCCGGTTCCATCGTAATGCACATATCTGGCAGGCCAGAAGGATGCGGAATCAGGTCTTCCTGAATAGCAATGATGCTGCCGGAAGTAGGCGCATGCACGGCCGCCGAGATATTGCCTTCAGCCTCAGCCAGCAACTGGCCTTTCAGCACATGCTGCTCCGCTTCAACACATATCTTGGGGATATTGCCCACATGCTGACGCAGCGGAAGCACAAGCTGCGCTGGCAAAGGCAGCGGCAATATCGGTGCCACTGTGGATTCCAGCTTGTGCTCGGGCGGATGCACTCCGCCCTTAAACTTGAATAGCTTGGATAGATTTAAAATAGCGCTCATACGGCTTGTTGTGTTTGTGTCTGTTGCGTATTTTGGCCAATACCTACCGGCTTAATTTCAAATACCGGGTAACGCCATTTCCAGTTATCTGGAGATTCGGCAATCGGTTCCATGCTGATGCAATCTACCGGACATGGAGCCACGCATAGCTCGCAACCCGTGCATTCCGAGGCAATCACGGTATGCATATGCTTGGCAGCGCCTAAAATGGCGTCCACCGGGCACGCTTGCATGCAAAGCGTGCAGCCTATGCATATATTCTCATCTATCACCGCGAGCGCTTTTGGTTTCGGCGTGCCGTGTTCGGCGTTGAGCGGCTTGTATTCAACGCCCAGCAAGTCTGACAACGCGCGCACACCGGCATCGCCGCCGGGCGGGCATTGGTTGATATCTGCCTCACCGTTGGCAATCGCCGTTGCATAAGGCTTGCAGCCTGGGTATCCGCATTGGCCGCATTGCGTTTGCGGCAAAATGGCATCAATGCGTGCGACGAGCGGATCGCCCTCCACCTTGAATTTAAGTGCAGAGTAACCAAGGATAACGCCCAGCAACAAGGCCAAGCCTATCATTACAAATAGCGCAGTGAGCATCAGCGTGTAAGTCCCGCAAATCCCATAAATGCCAGGCTCATCAAGCCTGCAGTGACGAAGGCGATAGCAGATCCGCGGAATAACACAGGCACGTCCGCGGCCTCCATACGCTCACGCATGGAGGCAAAGAGTATAAGTACAAGTGAAAATCCAATAGAACCTCCCAGACCAAACAAAAGAGACTCTATGAAATTATGGTTGGCCTGCACGTTCAGCAAGGGGATGCCGAGCACAGCGCAATTGGTGGTAATCAGGGGCAGGTAAATACCTAGCACCTGATAAAGCACAGGGCTGGTCTTTTCGACTACCATTTCAGTAAATTGCACTATGCCTGCGATCACGACAATAAAAGATAGCGTCCGCAGGTAGAACAGTTCGGTGCCAAGCAGGTATTCGCTAATCAAGTAGCTGGTGCCGGCGCCTATGGTTAGAACAAAGGTGGTCGCCCAAGCCATGCCGATGGAGGCTTCCAGCTTTTTGGAAACCCCCATAAATGGACACAATCCCAGAATCTTAACCAACACAATGTTATTGACCAGGACCGTGCCAATTAAAATTAGGATATAGCTCTGCAACATTGAACTTAAGCGCCTGAAAAATGTGAAATTATACAGGGTTTATACGCGTCAGAATAAGCCCTGGACTCCCCCAAATCGTAATTTGACGACCACTATAGTGTCAGGCGTGCAAATCAACAAAGAACATATTGATATATTTTTATAACAATCAGTTATTAACATAATTATAGTAGATACAAAAAGCTTATTCTTCAGCCGATAGTTTCGGTTAAAATACTTTGATTTAATAATTGTCAGGTTAATCATGCTGCAAGGCAGTCTTGTTGCCATCGCCACCCCTATGCATGAGGATGGTGGGCTGGATTTGAGCGCTCTGCGTTCGCTCATCGATTTTCATATCCATCAGGGTTCGGATGGCATAGTCATCGTCGGCACTACCGGCGAATCCCCTACCGTTGATTTTGATGAACATTGCCTGCTGATACGCACGGCGGTGGAGCATGTTGCCGGACGAATTCCCGTCATTGCTGGCACTGGCGCCAATTCAACCCGCGAAGCCATAGAGCTGACTCAGCACGCCAAGATGCTAGGCGCAGACGCCTGCCTGCTAGTGACTCCCTATTACAACAAACCTACGCAAGAAGGGCTGTATCAACATTACCTCGCTGTCGCCGAAGCTGTTGATATACCGCAAATCCTCTATAACGTGCCGGGCAGAACTGCCTGTGATATTGGCAACGACACCACTTTACGTCTGGCCCGGATTCCGAATATCGTCGGCATTAAAGATGCAACTGGCAACATGGAACGTGGAACCGATTTGGTATTACGCGCTCCTAAAGACTTTGCGATTTACAGTGGCGATGATGCGACTTCCATGCTGCTCATGCTGCTGGGTGCGCATGGCGTGATTTCTGTCACGGCCAACGTCGCGCCCAAGCTCATGCATGAAATGTGTGCAGCTGCCATTGCTGGCAACGCACTACAGGCACGCGCAATTAACGCCAAATTATTTGCACTTCACCAAAAACTTTTTATTGAAGCCAACCCGATCCCAGTCAAATGGGTTTTACAGGAGATGGAACTTATAGGCACAGGCATACGTCTGCCACTGGTGCCGTTATCACCTCAACATTACGACACTTTACGCAACGCCATGAAAAGTGCTTCTATTTAGCCATGAGATCATTAATGAAACCCAGCATGAACCTGTTCAAACTCAAAAGCATTACTCTTGCTTGCTTGCTTGCATTTACCATCAGCGGCTGCGACTCAATCCCGTTCGTTGATACCACACCTGATTACAAAGGTGCCGGACGCTCACGCCCACTGGAAGTCCCCCCAGACCTGACTTCAATCTCCTCCAACGACACTTACTCAGTACCTGGCGGCGCTACAACCTATTCAGACTACAGCCAGGGTCAAGCCGAGCAGGTACTGGAACAAGAAAAGATCCTGCCTAACCCCGACAATGTAAGGCTGGAACGGGCAGGTTCTCAACGCTGGCTGGTAGTGCAGGCACCGCCGGAAAAGATATGGCCGGTGATCCGCGAGTTCTGGTCTGAATTGGGCTTTGCCGTACGTGTGGAAAATCCGCAAACCGGCGTCATGGAAACTGAATGGGTCGACCCATCAAGCCTGACCAAGGATGAGAAAGGTAATTATCTAGACAAATTCCAGGGCTGGCTGGATAAGCTCAATACCCTCAAGAATCGTCAGAAATTCCGCACCCGCATTGATAACGGATCTGAGGCAGGCACCACTGAAATTTATATGAGCCATCGCTCGATAAGTGATGTTCCTGACGACGGCAAAGTACGCGTTCGCACCATCGCTGGTGAAATCGAGACCGGTTACGCTCCCACCAAAAAATCCGGCAACAGCGGCAAAGTCGATTCGGCCAGGGCTGATGCGGAAGATATTGATGCCGAATTGCTGCGCCGTCTGATGGTGCGCCTTGGTGTTGAAGAGCAGAAATCACGTACTGTGTTGGCAAGCGCTAACAATGAAGTGCGTGCAACACTGAACAAGGAAAGCGATGGTTCGCTCAACTTAACCATCAATGACCCATTTGACCGCGCCTGGCGTCGCACAGGCCTGGCGCTTGATCGCGTAGGCTTTGTGGTTGAAGATAAAGATCGTTCGAATGGCATATTTTACGTGCGCTATTCCGATGTGGATATCGACGACAGCCCCAAGAAAAAGAAAGGCCTGATTGACAGCTTGAAATTCTGGAGCGATGACGATGAGGACAAGGATAAAGGTAATCCTGAAAAACAATACCGCGTCAAAGTAGAAAGCAATACCAGCGGCGGGTCGCTCATTACAGTTACCGATAAGGAAGGCAAGCGTAATCGCTCAACTACCGCAAATCGCATTATTAACCTGCTTTACGAGCAATTAAAATAGTCAAAACTTAGGAGCTGTATGCTCATGATACAGTGGCAATAATGCGTTTTGCCTCACTGGGTAGCGGGAGCGCAGGCAATGGTCTGGTTGTAGAAGCAGCCACTACCCGGTTATTGCTTGATTGTGGCTTTGGTTTGCGCGATGCCATCCTGCGTCTGGACAGACTCAGCCTGACGACTGATCAGATTTCCGGGATTCTGGTCACACATGAACATGACGACCATGCAGGCGGAGTGTTCAAGCTTGCCAATAAATACAAAACCCCTGTCTGGCTTACCTATGGCACGCTGACAATGGTAGAGCGTTTTCTGCCCAAACAGCGTAATTTCGATATCCATGTTATCGATAGTCATCAGCTATTCAGCATAGGCAACTTGCAAATCCATCCTTTTCCTGTCCCACATGATGCACGTGAACCGGTGCAGTTTGTGTTCGGGGATGGCGCGCAGAAACTTGGCGTATTGACCGACGCCGGCACCTCTACGCCTCATATTGAGGCCATGCTGGACGGCTGCGATGCGTTAATGCTGGAATGTAATCATGACCTGGATATGCTGATGAACGGGCCTTACACGAGGCCGCTCAAACAGCGAGTAAGCAGCCGCCTGGGGCACCTGGACAATGCAAGCTCAGCGCAGCTACTGACAAAGCTTGATAACAGCAAGCTGCAACATATAGTGGCAGCACATTTGAGCGCCAAGAACAATTCACCTGCACTTGCAAAAAAGGCATTAAGTGAGGTTTTACATTGTGAAGATGATTGGATAGGGATTGCGGATCAGGAACAAGGCTTCGGCTGGCGCCAAATCACGTAAATTGCACACATCACTTAAGGTAATAAACCCTAAAAAAACAAAAAGCCGACTTGATGTCGGCTTTTTGTTGAACACTAACTGGTTATTTCAACCAGCCAGATCCTTTAAATTACTTCTTTTCTTCAGCAGGAGCAGCAGGAGCGGCTTCAGCTGGTGCAGCTTCAGCTGGTGCAGCTTCAGCAGGTGCAGCTTCAGCAGGAGCTGCTGGAGCTTCAGCAGCAGGAGCAGGAGCAGGAGCTTCAACAGCAGGAGCTGTTTCCGGAGCAGGAGCTTCTTCTTTTTTGCCACAAGCGGTCAAAGCTAGGGCGAGCAGAGCGGCGAGCAGAATGGAACGTGTCATTTTTGTATCCCTTAACGATAGACTATAAATTTAAACCAGTTACGGTAGTCATGATTGGACCACCGAGTGCCAAAAATTCTACCAGCTCCGAAAAAAAAAACCACCACTTTTATTAATTGATGGGGGATTTTCTCAAAAAAATACGCCAATTACGATAAATCCAGGTGTTCCAGCTCAATCAACTTTAATCATTAAACTGGTCGTTCGTGCCCCGCCACCTTGCTGGTTACTTAAAATGGCACGACTCACATCATCTTTTAATCGCATGGTTCCACCCAAATCAAACCATTGCCCCGGCGTCACACGCACAGTGGTTGCCAGCTCTTCAAAATCAATAAAGCCGGCATTGTTGTTGAGCTGCGCAATCCGTGGCGCAATTTCAAGCTCTAGCTGATCGCCTAAATAGCGTGGTCGCACGGCAAAACCAGTAGTGATATCGCGGAATTCCGTAGTTTGCTGGATATTCAGATAGTGCTGGGACCACAATGCCCATTGCTCAGTATAAGGCACTGACTGTCCTACTCGGATAAATGCACGTTCACCATCAAGCACAGTCACAAACTCGCTACCACGCTCACTCATATTGGATTGCTCATGATCAACATTCAATTGCACGCCGTCACGTCCGGCCTCACCAGTCCCCATGCGCACCTCGCCGGAGCGTATACGGCCACTGATCCCTAAACGATCATGCTGTACTTGCTGCATATCGTCATGACGAATCGTAATGCGCACGTTCTTACGTGATACATCGAGTATCGCCACCACCTGCTCAATCGCTGCTATGCGCTCTGGCGTTGCCCGAAGCAGCAGCTGGTTATTGATAGCGCTGGCGCTACCTCCCTCGCCTACCATAGGCTGCACGACTGGCAGCAGATCATTGGCGAAGCGGTGCTGCAAGGTGATGATCCTGAATTCAGTTTGGGCGCTCGCGAAATTACAAAACAGACTCAGGAGTAGAAAAACCCATACTTTTTTCATCACAATCCTAGATTCGTTATTGAAATATGCCGGCTTGTCGCCTGCAATAGTTCATTAAAGCGCATGTTCAGCATATTGGCGGTTTCTGCATCATTGAATGCATATTTGAAACGCGCCTGGGCTATATGGAATCGCCGCAGATAATGCATCTGGTCCGCAATCACAAAACAGTCTTTGGCTACTTTTGCCTGGTCATTCGTCTCATAGACTGTCATGACGTGACCATAAGTTTCAAGCAGGCCATGTAAAAGCGGGCAATACTGGGTGAAATAAGTCGTGTCATGCAGTACTAGCATGAGGAGGTTCTGGCGTCCCTTGGCCAAAAAAGCACGCACAAGCTCAAAGCGATTACGGCTGGCGTAATCGCCTTTGGAGAAATCTTCATCAAAAATCAGCAACTCATGTTTGGCAGCTGCTATCACCAGATTCAGGGCAGCGGTGTAATTGCGCTCACCCAGCAATACTTGATCGGGAACCAGCTCGGTTATCACATGCTCAGCCATTGAATCTCCTTCATTCAGGAAAATGTAAATACCCCGCCAAGTACCATTCATGTAACTGCTTGACTAAAAACTTGTCAACGAAATCCATGGGCGCGAGATGCCGTTGGTCCGCCAACTGGCGCATTGGATCAGCGGAAGGCTCAGGTATTTCGACTTGCTCGCCATTCATGAAAAAATGCTTTCCATAAAAGAGCATCTGGCTTTTAAGGCCTAAATCTATACCTTTTCTTTGCAGCCGCTTGTGGAAGGCCGATTCGCTGACAGGCGCAGGATGATCAAACATCACATGCAGCTTAGGTTCTGATAGATACTGGCCTAAGAACTGAACAACATCAGCTCTATGCCAGCGAATATTATTAAGCATGCCCGCAACTTGATCCAGCATCGCCGTCCCTATTTCTGCCGGATGCTGCTGTAATTCAAGGTCGGGGTCTGAATACATGCCTTCAGGCACGTGCCTTTCCTGCAGAAAGCTTAAAAACTCATGCGCCAGCTCTTGCACCGATGGCGCACGAAAGCCTATGGAATAAGTCATGCAGTCGCCGACAGCGGTACCCCAATGCGCAATATGCGGCGGTAAATAGAGCATATCGCCCGCTTCCAGCAGCCACTCCTGTTCGGACTGAAAATTCTCAAGGATACGCAGCGCTGCCCCATCGACCAGTGTCAAATCCTCTTGCTCGCTCACACGCCAAAGGCGCTTGCCCTGGCCTTGCAACAAAAACACATCGTAAGAATCGAAGTGCGGCCCCACACCGCCCCCATCCGGCGCGTAACTTACCATGAGGTCATCCAGACGGGCATAGGGAATAAAGCTAAATTGCTGCAATAGGGCGCTGGCCTCGGGCAAATGTTGATTCACCCCTTGTACCAGCAAGGTCCAATCTTTTTCCGGTAGCTTGAGAAAGCGTGCCTCCTCAAACGGCCCCTGCTCTACGCACCATTTTCTTTGCACCTGAGTCACCAGGCGTGACTGCACGTCTTCCTCACAAGCCAGACCTGCAAGCTCTTCGGCACTTAGCAAACCAGTAAACCCGGGCATAGCGGCCCGGATCAACAGTGGTTTTTTCTGCCAGTACTCTTCAAGAAACTGGTGCGGCTCAATGCCACCGAGCAGGATCTTTTGCAGATTTTTTTCCTGTTTTTTTTTCATGCCTGCATCATAGCGCATTGCGCCGCCGCATTAGAAATGGGTTAAAATCGCCAGATCTTTATTACCTGCAAGAACACTATGTTGCAGCCCGGCGCTATCGCCCCAGATTTTTCATTGCCAGATGCCGACATGGAAATGTTCAAGCTTTCCAAGTTACGCGGCAAAACCGTCGTACTCTACTTCTACCCTAAAGATGGCACCCCCGGTTGCACGACAGAAGCCATTGAATTTAGCGATCTTGAAGATGCGTTCGTTAAGCATAACAGCACCATCATCGGCATCAGCAAAGACGATTGCAACAGCCATGCCGCCTTCCGCGACAAGCATGGCTTGGCGATTAGCCTGCTAGCCGATGTCGATGGTAAAGTCTGTGAGAAATACGGCGTCTGGCAGGAAAAAGAAAAAGATGGCGTACGAAAAATGGGCATAGTCCGCTCCACCTTTGTAATTGACGCCAAAGGCAAGCTGCACCTCGCCCAATATGGTGTAGTTGCCAAAGGCCACGCGGCCGAAATTTTAAACTTTGTTAAAACACTTTCTTAAGCACTGGATCTAAATCATGCAAATCGCCATGAATACCGTTGTAACCATGACCTACGAACTTCGCGACAATGAAGGCAATGTGCTGGAAGCCAGCGCAGACCCCGTAACCTACCTGCATGGCGGGTATGACAATATTTTCCCGCGCGTGGAAGAAGAACTGCACGGTAAATTAGAAGGCGATACTGTTGAAATTACCCTTGAGCCTGTCGATGCCTTCGGCGACTACGATGAAGAACTGGTACAAATGGAACCGCTCTCAGCCTTCCCTAGCAAAGATGTTAAAGTCGGCATGCAATTTGAAGGGGAAGACGAAAGCGGTGAAGTAATTCTTTACACTATTACCAATATTGAAGATGGCAAAGTGATCGTAGACGGCAACCACCCCTGGGCTGGTGAACGCGTGTTATTCAAATGCACAGTGACCGGCGTACGTTCGGCGGTCAAGGAAGAAGTGGAGCACGGCCACGTGCATGGACATGGCGGCCACCATCACTAAGTAGCCGTTTTAATCAATAAAAAGCCGGACCAAAAAACTGGTTCGGCTTTTTATTTCAAATGCAAACACAGTCCGAGTTTGCAGGATTTTGCGCGGCTCTGAACAATCATGCTTCTCTGGCTTACTGCTAACACGCCTTTCCCCACACCAGAATCAGCTTTGCGCGAGCCTAATGGCTTACTGGCCGCCGGTGGTGACCTGTCTGCAGAGCGCCTGCTAGCCGCTTACCGCGCTGGCATATTCCCCTGGTATAGCGAAGGCCAGCCCATCCTCTGGTGGAGCCCAGATCCGCGCATGGTACTGTTCCCGCACGAGCTAAGAATATCGCGTTCCCTGGCAAGACGCCTGAGAAAACCGGATTACGAAATACGCTTCGATACCGCGTTCCGCCAGGTCATGCTGGCTTGTGCGGCCACACCACGTCCTGGGCAGGATGGCACCTGGATTACTGCCGATATCATCAGCGCTTACTGCAAACTGCATGACCTGGGCGTTGCCCATAGCGTGGAAACCTGGATAGATGGGCAACTCGTCGGAGGTATTTATGGCGTGGCAATAGGCCATATGTTTTACGGTGAATCCATGTTTCATCGTGCGACGGACGCATCAAAAATAGCGCTTGTGCACCTTATCCGGCACCTGCAACAAAACGACTACGGCATGATGGACTGCCAGATGAAAACCGCGCATCTGGCATCGCTGGGCGCACGGGAACTCCCGCGTTCGGAATTCTCACTAACCTTGATGAAATTGGTAAACTATCCGCTAACACCCGGCAAATGGTGATATGGCCATGACACTTCCCAGCGACCCACCGCTACAGAAATTACAGTTCTACGCCACCACGCCCTATCCATGCGGCTATCTGGAAGGAAAACTGGCGCAGTCCTTAATCGCAGCACCTCATCACCTGATTGACGCCAACACCTATAGCGGCCTGATTCAACTGGGCTTTCGGCGTAGCGGAAAATTTGTCTACCGTCCGCATTGCGAGCATTGCAACGCTTGCGTACCTGTACGTATACCTGTCAAACAATTCCAGCCCAATCGTAGCCAGCGCCGCGCCTGGAAGCAGCATCAAACACTAACTGCAACACTATTGCCGCTCGCGTTCAGCCAGGAGCACTATGAGCTTTATGCCACCTATCAAAGCGCACGTCACAGTGGCGGCGGCATGGATCAGGAAACAGCCGAGCAATACCGCAATTTTCTCGTGCAAAGCAACGTTGATAGCATACTGGTGGAATTCAGGCTGGGCGATACGCTGAAAATGATCAGCGTGGTAGACATAGTGCGTGATGGAATTTCTGCTGTTTACACCTTTTATGATGCCAATGACCACAATGCGAGTTATGGTACTTATAACGTACTCTGGCTTGCCGAGTGGACCTGCAGTTTGAACCTGCCTTACCTGTATCTAGGCTATTGGATTAAAGAAAGCCACAAGATGGCTTACAAACAGAACTTTGCGCCGCAGGAAGCCTTGATTGAAGGAGAGTGGCAACTTCTGCAACATCTGCATAAAAAATAATTTGAATCCACCTATAGGTAAGGCTGCATAAAATGCAGCCTTACGCCCAAGACGTCTATGTTGGGCTTGAATAACGGACGCAAGCCAATGAAATCCATCCTGCCGAAAATACATGTCCTGAGTGTTTCGTGTGCTGTGCCAGCAGCGACAAGCGATATTGGGTTGAGGGACTACATGGCATGAGTCAAGCGCTGGTGACAAACACCTTCTATATCCTCTTATTTTCAGTGGTATGCCATTAGGAGCACACCATGCTAAGCAAATAGCAACTTTTGGCATCTCTAGTGGCGGTGCAGCGGGACTCAGGTGCCTGTTCGCCAGTCATCCCGGGCTGGATGAACACATTGCGGTGCTGCGAAACAGCAATACCTGACTTTAATCCTGATCAATAGGCTCAGACTACCCCTTTATTTTTGGGACAACCCGCGTAGGCTGGACTATATTAAAAGAGGTGGACCCGTATAGTTGGACAGAATGTTTCATGTTTTAAGTGAAGCGCCTTGCGATTCTGCCTAAGCTGCCTTGGGGTACGGCAGCAGGTTTC